>Ga0194049_1000019_pt1 | contig 66756 bp, 49 predicted proteins | sample JunL2225m_MetaG_FD_148665 | JGI IMG/M metagenome (GOLD analysis project Ga0194049, IMG submission 148665) | Anoxic zone freshwater microbial communities from boreal shield lake in IISD Experimental Lakes Area, Ontario, Canada - Jun2016-L224-25m | ecosystem: Environmental > Aquatic > Freshwater >... | reverse complement strand
GAGGCGGGCTAAGCTTGGGGGGGGGGATCGGTGGTGGCATTGGGATTGGCGGCGGAATCGGCGGGGGCATTGGGATTGGCGGCGGAGTCGGAATAGGCGCAAGTGCTTCAGCAGGTTTTAGCGCCGGCGCAAGCGGTTCGGCCAGCGCCTTCGCAGGTCTTCGATCCGACGCAAGCACCAGTTTTGCAGTGCCCGACGGTCGTGAACTGATTTTGGGGCGTATTGGCAGCGGCGGAGGGGCCGGGGCACAATTTGGCTTAGGCGGACAAGCCCAAGTTCAAGCGGGTGCCAGCCTGAACGCAGACGTAGGCGTTGATGCCGAACTCAATGGGCGGATTACATTCAGCTAATATCGGAGGAACCATGCCCATCGTATTTGAAGAAATAACCGGTGAAATTGCCCCAGAGCGGAGATCGGACACTGCCGGTGTGAGCGAAGCAACCAGTCAACATAAACCTGTCGATTTAGCCGAAGAATTGCGGTGGGAACTTATGCTGTTGCACGAACGCTCGGCGCGACTAAAAGCCGATTAAGGGATATTGACGATGACCGAAAATTCAGTCAGCCAGTCAGCAGTCTACCGCGCACGGCCCACCATCCGGCTGGACGGTCAAGAGGATGCGCGGGTCAACGAACTAATCACTGGCTTGAAAATCGATGAATCGGAAGGTGGCATGAGTGCATTGGAATTGACACTGACCAATTGGGCCAGTACCCGGGACGGAAGTGCGGAAGTGGGTTTTCCGCCCGGTTCCAAACTTGCACTCGGTGCAGAAATCAAAGTTTATGGGGGCGACGAGACACAGCCTAGGGAACTGTTCAAAGGCAAAATTTCTGCGCTAGAGGGTGTTTTTCATGCCGACAAGTCGCCGGAAATCACGGTGCTGGCGGAAGATGCCTTGGCCGGTTCACGCATGGCACGGCGTAGCAAGGTTTACAGCAGCATGACACCCGCCGCTGTGGCGAGGCAGATAGCTTCCAATCTCAATCTAAGCCCGGTCATCAATGGAATGGACAGCCCCACCGATGTTTGGATGCAATTGAATGAAAGCGATTTGGCATTCCTGCGCCGCTTAGTGGGTCGTTTTGACGGGGATGTCCAAGTGGTCGGCAATGAGTTGCATGTCTCGCCACGCGGCGATGTAAACCGGGGTAATTTGGAACTTGCATTGCACAGCCAACTCGTCAGCGCAAGGGTGACTATCGACCTTGCCGACCAGGTGACGGGGGTCAGCACCCGGGGATGGGACAGTGCGAACGGCAGTGCCGTGCAGGCGGACATTACCAGCGGTGCCCATCTTGGCCCCGGCAGTGGCAAGACGGGTTCGCAGGAATTGCGCAGAGTCTTTGGCGAGCGCAAGGAACATTTAGGCCATATCGCCGTGCATAACGACAGCGAGGCGAGAGCCTTGGCCCAAGCGGCATTTGACCTCAAGTCCCGGAGATTTCTCAGGGTGCATGGCAGCGCGGAAGGCAATGCCCAGTTGCGGGTCGGAACCCATGTGAAGTTGACTGGCATGGGTGTGCAATTCGACAACACCTACTATGTGGTCCATGCCAGCCATGTTTACGACTTGGAACATGGTTACCGTACCGAATTTGGCGCCGAGTGTGCTTACTTGGGGGGTGGTTGATGGATCGTGCAACCCTGTTCGAACGTCCGCCAGGATGGCTCAATGCCAGTTACTTAGGCCGTGTTGTCTCGTTGAGCGACCCAGATGGCAACAACCGCATTCAGATTCGCCTGATTGCCTTTGACGGCCTTGGCGAACAGGATGCGCCGATTTGGGCAAGAGTGGTGTCGCCTTTTGCGGGTGACAACCGAGGTGTCTTTTTCCTACCCGATGTCGATGACGAGGTGTTGGTGGTGTTTATGAATGGGGATGTGCGCTTTCCTTTGATAATCGGTGGACTGTGGAACGGCAACGCGCAGTCTCCCGCCACTATCGGTTCCGAGGGCAACCGTTATAAGGTACTCCGTTCAAAAAATGGCATTAAGCTGACCATGGACGATAAACAAGGCCAGGAGACATTCAAACTGGAAACGCCGGGAGGGCAGAAAGTCACCTTGAAAGATGGTCCGGGCAGCATAACGATTGAAGACTCCAACGGCAACAGTATCAAGATGGAATCGGCGGGTATCACTATTAAAGCATCGGCAAAAGTCACCGTACAAGCCGCCAAGGTGGATGTCACAGCGGGCATGGTTAACGTGGACACTGCGATGGCTAAATTTTCGGGTATGGTGAAATGTGAAGTTCTCCAAGCGACTTCAGTGATTGCCACCAGTTACACCCCCGGCGCGGGCAATATCTGGTGAGGCAATGATGAAACATCACGAGATAATCATCCAATCGCCCCGGGACATCGCCACCAGCGGCGCACCCTTGATTTTGCAGCGCAGCGACGAAGACTTCCTCGACGCAGTGCTGGAACAATTTCGCAGCGAATCGGGGCGCAAGGCATTGCGCCAAGATAAGGTCTCGGATACTGATGACTCAGGGGTTCGCAAACTTTTCCAACCCATCCAGCGCCGTTTCTATGTGGCCATGGTCGAGGCTATTTGTGAACAACCCGGCATTCCTCGGCTTGATCCAGCCAAGGTGGATGCCGCTGGCATGGTGCTGCGTAGGTTGGGCAAGGAAACAATAAACGGAACTCAGACTTACGAAGGATGGATGCGGGCCGGGGGCAAATTGCGGGGTTGGATTCCTTTGGGCAACGTGGGAGGCGAGGATGTGGACCCGGCGCCATCCCAGCGCTTGGCGGCACGCGCCACCGGTAGTGCGCAAATCGACCGCGCACTCGCGCCAATATTCGCATTGCGTGAAGATGCCATCCTTTCGGAACATGTCATTCCGATGTTTGTCGCCCCGCCGGATATCTGCTCCGATGCGCAGCAGACGATGTATTTTGGTTTGGTCCTGACGAGCAGTTCCGAGCTTGCCGAATCTCCACCGGCATCGCCCTACGCGGATTTTGGGCCGGGTTCACCCAAGTTTCGGTCTCATCTAGTCGATTATCTGCAAGGTGGGAAAGTCGATTTTCCCCTATCGGGCGAAATCATCACCCCCGATTGGTTCAATGTATTCGAACTAGGGGATATCACTGCCATTGAGGGATTATCCACCAATGTGAAGACGGTGGCTAAGCAAATCAGCGGAGACCCAACGGTTATTGCCGATAATAACTTGTTGGTGGTTGTCGAGGCTGTGCGGAATTTTATTTTATTACTCCGGCAATTGTCCGTGGAATTCGACGCATTCGGCAATTCACCCGAAAGCATCGCATTGTTTGGGCAATTGAAGTCCATCACCTTGCAACTGATGCCAAGCCCGGATGGATGGAGTCGGGCCACCACCGCTGATCTGTTTCTCAAACAAGCGGCGAAGGTGCTGCTTGAACGGGATGATTTGGCCCCGAAACCCGAGATGCCGTTATCATGGCCAAGTCTGAACGCAACGGGTCAGGAGCTAGGGTTGATAAATGCGCTGTGGGCAGCCATGGATTCCCGCTTCCGCAGCATGCAGGGCAAGTCGGGTCGTTTCGATGAGCCCGGTGCCCAGTATGCGCTGCGCACTTTCGTGCGGATCAAGCCGGAAGGCGCTTGCCCGGCCAAAATCCATTGGACTGAAAATTATACCGAACCGTTCGTCATAGCCCCTTGGTATGAAGGCGCTGGAGCGCCTCCGGTGCAAATCCCCCTGCCCGATTTGTCCGATAAAAATTTGCTTAAATCGCTCAAGCCAAACATAGCATTCGTCGTCCCGGAAGCGTTGCAAGGACTGCTCGGCAACAAACTTAAGGACATATTGAAAGGCGAGAAGAATAAAACTTCGTCCGGTGGAATCGGCTGGTTGTGTAGTTTCAGCATTCCGATCATCACAATTTGCGCGTTTATTGTGCTGAATATTTTTCTGTCTTTGTTCGACCTGTTTTTCCAATGGATGCTGTTCTTCAAGATATGCATCCCTTACCCCAAGAAACTTTAAATTATGGAGGCGGGCAATGATTGACGTTCTGCGTCCCCCGCTCGGCTGGCCGCTGTCACCGCTGCCCGACGAGTTTGGGCGGCTTGATTATCCGGGGCTGGAGGACAGTGTTCGCCAGACGATTAAGATTATTCTCAGCACCCGGCCCGGTGAGCAATCGATGCGCCCGGATTTCGGCGCGGGCTTGGATTTGTTGCTGCACGAACCGAACACACTATCGACCCGTCGCCAAATCCGCGACCGTGTCCAAGAGTCGCTAACCCGCTGGGAGCCGCGCATCATCCTTGATGCTGTCGAGGTATGGGAGGTTGCCAACCAGCCCACCTACCTGCGGGTCGAAATCGCCTACCGCTTGGTGCGCAATGGATCGCCCGGCCAGGTGGCGCTCACCGTCCAACTTGAGGGTTAGGAACCATGCCAATTCTGCCTCCCAGTCTCGATGACCGCCGCTTTGACGATTTGGTCGAGGATTTGTTGGCCCGCATCCCGGCCCACACGCCGGAGTGGACCAATCCTCGCCTAGGCGATCCGGGGCGGACGCTGATCGAACTGTTCGCATGGTTGGGCGATACTTTGCTGTATCGGGCCAATCTGATTCCCGAGCGTCAGCGATTTGTATTTTTAAAGCTGCTCGGCTTGGGGTTGAAGCCTGCCACGCCTGCGGCGGGAGTGGTTGGATTAAGCTATGCCCAAGCCACTGAACTAAGCGCCACTGGCTTGTTGCCCGGTGCCAGCATCAAAGGGCCGGTGCCTTTCGAGACATTGGCGGAGACCACGGTGCTGCCCATTACCGCGCGGGCCTATTACAAACGTGCGCTAAACGATGACGAGTCTGGCAGGATGGGCGAGGTGATCTCGGGCCTGGCAAAAATCCACGGTATTAGCGGAACCGTCAAAGCCTACGAGACAATGCCGGTTTTCTCCGAGGGACGCGCCAAACCCGATGGCGTCGATGTGATCGCGACCAGCGCCGACCATGCCCTTTGGTTGGCGTTATTGGCACCTGCCGCTTCTCAGCCGGATCAGCAAGATGCCCACAACAAGGCGGTGAAAAAAGTGTTGGGAGGCTCCGACAGTGGCGCAACTGCGTTATTATCGGTTGGCGTGGTGCCGGCATTGTCCACCCCGGCACTGTTCGAAGAAATTGGCCCCAGGGCTAAAATCCCAGTGCTATGGGAAATAACCACGCAAGGCAATGGATCCCGCGAGACCGATTACCTGACCCTCGAACCGCTACCGGGTGGCGATTCCAGCCAAGGTCTCAGCCAGCCGGGCGTTTTGCGTTTGCCCTTGCCGGCCACATCAATGATTTGGGCGCCGGACAATGATGTCGGGGATAATCCCCGCGCCGGTGTTGGCGACACGCCGCCGCGTTTGGATGACGCGGAAATGGCTTCGCGGTTGTTGGCGTGGTTGCGACTTCGGCCTCAACCGGGACAGCCTGTCGAACGTCTGGCATTGTCTTGGATTGGCATCAATGCCGTGGAAATCGACCAGCGTGTCACGGTCACTGGTCGAGTGTTGGGCGTGTCGAATGGAATGGCTGACCAGATTTTCAACCTTCCCTATGGTTCGGTTGATTCCGCCAGTTTGCGTATCGAGGTCGAGGAGCCGAAGATCGGTTACCGGTTTTGGTTGCGGGTTGATGATTTGGGTTCGATTGGCAGCAATCCAAATGTGGCCAGGGAAGCGCGAGTGTTCGAACTCGATCCTGAAGCGGGAACCCTGCGTTTTGGCGATGGCGTGCGCGGACGTGTACCCGAACTGCAAATGCGCATCCGCCTTGCCAGTGGCCGTTTTGGCGGGGGACGCGCGGGCAACTTGCCTGCCTTGAGCCTTGGCGAAATAGCCGCCAAGCGTATTGACGGAAGCCCCGCCCCGACGCTTAAGGTTTGGCAACCCCTGCCTTGCACCGGGGGGGAGGACGCGGAATCGCTCTCGCTGGCGGAAAAGCGCATACCCGCATTTCTGCGCCACCGCGACCGTGCGGTCACGGCGGAGGATTTCAAAAGGCTCGCCTTCGAAGTGCCAGGAATCAATGTGGGGCGCGTCGAAGTATTGCCCCGCTTCAAGCCGCGTGACCGTCGCTTCGATGTGCCGGGAGTGGTGAGTGTGATGGCGCTGCCCGCCCAAGAATTCGGCAACCCCCCCAATCCCAGGCCGGACCGTCCCTTTATCGAACGTCTGCATGCCCACTTGTCGGTTCGCACACCCTTGGCCACCGAGTTGTATGTGATCGGTTGCGAATATGTCCCTTTGGGCATCGCCGTCGCGGTCAAGATCAGGGATGGGTTTGGGCGCGATGCGGTATTGTTTGAAGTCCGTGACAATCTGCGTCGCCAATTGTGGCCACTGCCGCTTGCTGGATTGGACGGGCAAGGCTGGCCATTGGGGCGGGGGGTTCGCGAGCGGGAACTAGAGGTCGATATCTCACGGATTGCCGGTGTACTTGAGGTTTCCGGCATAAACCTATTCCAAAAGGTCGGGAAGGACTGGCAACTATTGACCCGCAACACTCCCGACCATACCCAAACCTTGGCTCTGCAAGCTTGGCAATTGCCTGAACTGCTTAGCGTTATTGTAATGGAGGGTCCCGCTGGGCCGACCGATCTGCGGGCGGTTCCCAATCCCTTCGCCGACGGGAACGCCGTGGCGGTTCCTGTGGTATCGGAGATCTGTTGATGGATGCCAACGGCCTACGCTTCTGGCTGCTCGCCGACGCGGATCATTGGCCGGGCTTGGATCACGCAGTCTACGATCCCGATTGTCGCGTCCTGCGCTTGCCTAGCGAACGTGCATTGCCAGAACCGATTGACCCCATTGCCGACGCGGCGGTTGCGGTTAGCGCACTGGAACGCATCCCCCGCGCTTTAGATGCCAATGGTGCGGTGGGACGTTGGGATCAGAATGCGAAAGCCCTTGTCGTCAGAGGATTGCTGTCTGGGGAAGCCGTGTCGCTACCCTTGGAGGAGACACCAAAGGATTTTGCGGTAGGGCTTGACGGCATTGTCTATGTGCTGCTGTCGGATCGCGTTCGTTTGCATGATTTGCGTGACCGCTGGCCCGACGAAACCGTGCCGATGGACGGATTCGTGCCTTGGCGGTTGGCCCCAGACGGAGACGGTGGGATTTGGATGGTGGAACGGTCAACCGGACGGTTGGCCCGGTTGACTGGGAGACCCCTGCCAAGACGCCCGTTTGCCAATTATGCGCCGGTTGTTTTCCGCCCCAAGCCGGAAAATTGCAATCCACCCGAATTAAGGGTTTGGGATGAACCGGGATGGCCCGATGGCGAGCGTGTCTTGGCTTTGGACTGGCATCGGCTGACCGGTTTGGGCCTATTGTCCACATCAAGCAATGGAAAGACCGTATGGTTGCGTCAATTCGACTCTCGTATAGGCCGTTTGAGCAAGGGCTTGAAGTTGGTCGGTGCTGACAATGCTTATTCCTTTGCATGGCTGTCTGGCGGTAAAATCGTCGTGCGCTTGCCTGGTCGCCGGGATGCACCTGCCTACGACTTGGACACGGCAGACCACTCAGGAACGGTCAGGCCCAGCGGGGACATCTATCCTTTGGCAGCGACTTCCATGGAAGCGCCATTTGTCCATCATCTCGAAGGCCCGCCTTACTATCCTGTGGACATTGCCGAAGGTGTGACCGGGGCGGAACCGCTATACCGGCTGTCCGTCTCCAATTTAGCCCGCCATGGCGAGGCACGAAATTATTCAGGTTTGCCGCCACGCTTGGACAGCGGTTCCCAGCTTACCTTATGGCACCGGGTTTACGCGGAGGCATCGTTACCTGCCCACGCTGGTTTTATCGTCTGGCTGGCGGCCACCGAAAATTCTGAACCGCCGCCGGATGATGACGTGGAGGCGTGGTTGCCGCACCGTTTCGGCGATGCGCCCGCCTCGCCCCAGCCGCAGGTGCCGCAAGCGGTGTGGGAACGAAGCCCCTCGGAATTGCCAAACCACCCGGGGCTTGGGCCTTGGCAAGCAATCCCGGGGCGGGTGGGATTGTTTTCGGTGCTGGTGCAGAACCATCGGCAGAGGGTCAGGAGTCTGCGCGGGCGTTACCTTTGGGTGCGCGTGGAAATGTTTGGCGATAGCCGGGTAGGCCCGGAAATCGCAGCGTTGAGGATTTACGCCAGCCGGTTTTCCTATAGGGACAATTATCTGCCCCGGCTTTATCGGGAAAGTGTGTACGGCGATCCATCGCGGCTTCCAGGCGAACGGTTTGCAGAATTGGAGACCGGCCTTGAAGCTCAATTTGACGCGGGAGGCCAACCCGGCCAAGCACTCTTGGATCGTTTGGCCAAGGACGGCGTGAGGGTTGGGGCAGCAGGGGAAATTGTCATCGAGAAACTTGGAAAGTCGTGGTTGCTCCGCGATGCGTCCCGTGCCTGGTACTTCAGGCGGGAAGACAAAGCCATTGCGGTTTACCGTCCCCAGGCGACACCGCCTGATTTTTTGGAAAGGTTGCTATGCAATTTTGAGGGCGTATTGACGCAGATGGAGGACCGCATTGCCTCAGCCCACCTGTGGACAGACCCCGATAGTGTTCCCGAAGCGAATCTGGATTGGCTCGCCGCATGGATAGGCGTGGCATTCGACCCCGCCCTGCCAGAGGCGCGCCGCCGCGACTGGTTGCGTGCCGCACCGCAGATGGCCCGTTTCCACGGGACCAAGCGGGGTTTGGAATTGGCACTCGATCTTGCCAGCGGAGGCGGTGTGAGCGGGGGCGAAATCGTGGTGTTGGAAGATTTCCGGCTGCGGCGATTATTGGCGACGCTGCTGGGTGTCGACCTCAATGATGACAACGATCCGCTATTGCCTGGTTTGGTGGTCAGCGGCAATTCGGTGGTTGGCGACACTTTGGTGCTAGGTGAAACCGAGAGTGCGGAATTATTAGCGTTGTTCCGCGAAGATTTGGCAACCGCAATGGAAAAAAGCGCAGTGCTGGCGTTTTACGACCAGCTTGCCTTCCGTGCCACCATTTTGGTCCACCAGGAAGTCGAACCACAGGATCTCGGTTTGCTACGCCGGGTCGTGGAACTCGAAGCACCGGCCCACGTCGATGTGCGCGTGGTCACCGCCACTTGGCCCTTCCTAGTCGGCATTGCCAGCCTAGTGGGGGTCGATACCTATCTCGGTCCGCCGCGTCCGTCCAATCCCGTGCGGGTTGATGTGAGCGGGCTGGGTCTAGGGGATTTCATGCTCGGGTCGAATTCCCTAGACCCACGCATGGATGGCGCTGCCGTGGTGGTTCCTACGGAAGCGCTTATTGCGGATGCCGGCAATAACCACACAGTGGCATCCGGCTTATCGTTTAATCTTGACGGTAGCCGATCCAGACCGGGAACTGGAAGAGTATTGAAAGATTACGTCTGGCGACTGTTGCCGGACACATGAGAACCAGGGAATGTTCGCACGTTGACAACCAACCCATAACCTTAAAAAGGGGAAAAACATGGCTACATTCATCATCAATCAGGATGTCACTACCGACACACCCACCGTTGAGGTCACGATTGACCCCAATAATCCGCTACAACCCGGACGGCACCGGTTCCGGCTGATTGTCGTCGATGATGCGGGCAATACCTCCGCAGGTGACGAGGTCACCGTCATCATCAACGACATAGATGCCCCCACGGCCGTGCTGAATGCACCGAGCATTGTTGGTTCGGGCAGGTCGTTCAATCTGGACGGTTCCAAGTCATTCGACCAAGGCGGCGGCAGGGTCACCAAATTTGTTTTCACCTATCTCGGCCCCAACCTTGTCGTATCGCCGCCGATTATTACGAGGTTTGCAACCGATCCGGTGCTGACTAACCTAGGCACCAGCAGGCCGCCGATTGGAGTCACGACCCCCGTCTTGACACCATCGACAGGCCCGAGTTAAGGCTTGAATGCATCTGGCAGTCAAGCATTTTTTTGGTGGCCCTAGCCCACAGCTATCGCAAACGGAGACGTGAATCATGAGTGCATTGAAACGCCTGCCCGAGGCTGACCCACTCTATGCCGGACCCGCTCCGGATCGGCCTTTCTACGCCACTGGGATGTTACTCGACGCGCAAGACTTCGTCGATGAGCAAACCTACCATCGTAGCCGTCTGGCCAGGGCGTTGGCTTTCGGCCTGGGCTGCGGCACCTTGGCAGGGTTGCGGGTTGCCTACCACACTGCCGACGCAAAGACACCGGAGGAAATTAGTGTCGCACCGGGCGTGGCCGTAGATCGTCTTGGTCGCATGATCGAAATTCCCCGCCCCGCCTGTTTAAGGCTAGGCCGATGGTTTGACGGTAAGTTTGCCGCCGGTGGCGGTGATACATTGCGGCTGGCTAGATATGACAATTTGGCCCGCTTTCTTAGCGCACGTTCCCAAGCCGAGGACGCAGGGGAAATCCCAGCCCTTGCCGTGGTGGCAGATGTTTTTGTCCGTTTCATTGCCTGTGAGAAGGGTCTGACGCCGAGTTTCGCCGCCGGCCCCTTCGATGCGCTGGATGCGGTGTCCACATCACGTTTGCGTGACGCCTATGAATTGCTGCTGATTGAACGGATTGATCTGAAAGATACACACAGAGGCTTGCCCGATGGCAAGCCGGATCTGGCTTCCATTGCCGATCCGCCCGCCCGTTTGGCGGCACTCCAGGATGCCGTGCTGGATGCGTGGTCACCGCATTCGGCGGACGGGCTGAGCCTTCTGCCCGAACATCCGCTCACGCTGGAAGACCGCACGGCGGTTTTCTTGGGACGTGTGTTGATTCCGGTCACCGCTGACAACCCCCCTCAACGAGACGGGGCCGCAGTGTGGGTCGATAACTGGCCGCGCCGTTTTCTGCCGCCGTTGAACCTCGTTGCGCATTGGCTAGGCGCTTGATTAAAAGGAGCATGTAATGGCTATATTCCCTGAAGTTTCCCGCGTCCAGATTGGAAGTGAAGATGCAGCCACCTTGCGCGGTGCGGGTGCGCTGATTGACGATCCCCGCCGCCAGCGGCCACGCTATTTTGACGGACGCTTCCTTGCCGCCCGCGACTTGATCCGCGACCAGCAATATTTCCTCACGCGGGAAGCGGACTTGGGTCGGACTACCGGTAGTGGTGTGGCCGAAGGGCTGGGAGTGCTGCAGCCGCCAGGTGCAGCGCAAACTTTGACGATTGAAGCAGGTCATGGCATCACGCCTTCTGGCGAGTTGGTGCGCTTGGAACAGGCAATGCAAATCAATATCGCCGATCTTCCGCGAACCGAGCAATTGTCGGCGAAATTTGGGCTTGGACCGATTCCCAATCCACCGTTGCGCAGCCGTACCGGTTTGTTCGCACTGGCCTTGCGCCCGGTGGAATATACCGCCAATCCGGTCGGTGCCTACCCCACCTCGGTCACTGGCCAGCGGGTGGTTGAGGACGGTGACATCATTGAGGCGACTGCTGTGATTCTGGTGCCGTGGCAAGATGATGGTGACGGCGATTCTCTAATTGCCCGCCGAGGCCGGGTGGCCCGCACTATTTTCACCCAGGCCGAGGACCGTGGACTGTCGGCGAATGTGTTGCCTTTGGCCATGCTGGCCCTGCAAAATAACATTCTCGTTTGGTTGGATGTGCCCATGCTGCGACGGGAACTCGGGGCTGACCGGGCCGATTTGCCAGGGTTGGGTTTTGCCCCAAGGGCCTTGCGTTTGGCCCATTTACTGCAATTTCAAAGCCATCTCGACTATGTGAAGACAGTCAGTTCAGGCAATTACCCGGCTTCGGCTTGGTTTCCGGCACTGCCGCCTGCCGGGCCATTGCCTCCCAACGTGGTCAACCCGAACGATTTCACCCAGAGCTACTTCCCGGCCGGGATGAAAGTCGATTTCACCATAATTCCAGAGGATGAACTCCCGGCGCTGGTGGAAGAGTCCTTGGCCCTGCCGCCGATTGATTTGACCGCCCCGGCGGATACTTTTGATGCGATTGCCGTGATGGTGTTGGCACCGGTGCCACGCAACGAGTGGCGTGCGGTCAATGCCAGGCTGACCATCCCGTCAGGCAGTTTGGTGCGCAAAGTTTCACCTGCGGCCACCAATTTGGTGGCGCAACGCAAACCATTGGAAATTCTCCAACGGCTACGCTTGCCGGCTCTACTAGCCGCCCCAATCGACCCTTCCAATCCGGCGGATGCCGAATGGGCAAGGCTGGCGGGTCTTGGCAGCCTGTGGTTCGTGCGCAGACGCAATCTGGCCTATCGCGACGATTTGGTCGGCGAGTCGGTGCGCTTCGCAGGCGCCAGTTCCGGTGCAACGGATTTGTTGGTGGAGCGGATAAACTCGTTGGGCTTGGGCGATCAACTGACCGCCGTGCTAGACAAAGCCTCGCCACGGGCGTCCATCGAGGTGAAGAGCCTGCTTGCCTCGCCACGCTTCGTCGATTCTCCCGCATTGACGGCGGCGGCCATTGGAGAATTTGCATCGGCCCCCGCGCTTCATCAAGCTGACGCTTTAGGCGTGGCCGCAAAATTGACCGCCCCCAATGTGGGTGACGGTTTGCTCAGGCTGGAGCAATCGACCCCGACCCTGAGTCAACCAGCAGCCCTGCAAAACATTGCCGCCGGCAATGGGCTGGTCATTGACAAGGTGGCCCTGACGGCGAATAACACGGAAGTTCCCAACATTGCTTCCAGAGTGCTGGTGAATCCGTCCGGCATCGTAGCAGTCTCAGCCCTCAAGCTGAGGCAATGAAAAAATGGAGGGAGTAATGACACCCCCATTTTATGATAGAAAGGGTGCCGACTACCGTCGGTGTTTGACATTTGTAAATATAATGGCGCCCACCATGACGGAGAGCTATCGTGAGCATCACTCCCATAGATAATCCGCTGCCTGGCGAGCGGGTGATTGCCCTTTCGCCGGAAACCTCCGAACAGGCAGCAGTGACGAGCCTGCGCAGGCCCAATCTATTCACCGGTCGAACCCTGACCGCCCCCACGCTGTCGGGACGCCAGCGCTGGGAGTCCAGCCATTTGGAGTTGCGCGGACAGGCGTTCACACCCGGCGTTTCGCGTGGCTTGGAGGTCGGCTACTCCCTCTTGCCGCCAGTCCTTGATGGGGGAATACCTAGGGTTCGCATCGTTGTCAATGCGGGCAGCGGCTTGGCCGCCAACGGCGAAGACTTGGTGTTGGTGCGGCAAGCGGAAATGGATCTGCTTGATGTTCCTGTCACAGTGCCAGAAAGTTTGCAAAGCGAATTCAAAGACGGGGAGAACTTGCGCAGTGCCATCAGGGTGAAACTCCCTCCGGTGGGAATCTTGCTGTTGCAGCCTGTCATGGTGAATGTCGCCGACTTCGACCCTGACGATCCCTGCGATCTTTGTCCTTGCGGCGGGGTTGGCCAGAGTACCTTTGATCCTATCAGCTATGAAGATTGGCGACTCTCTGACGCTGTGCGTGTGGTTTGGTTTCCGTGGCCGGAGGGTGATGCGTGGCAACCTCTGCCGGATCCGGGCCCGAGGCAGCGAAATTCGTTGGCCTACAAGATTTTTCGGATGGAAAACGAGCTAAAGGGGGGGCAGTTGTTGCCGTGGGAGCCGTTTGGCGTACCGATCGCCTTGGTGGCAGTGGATGAAAATTTCATCCCCCGATTCATAGACCGCTCTGCGGTGGCGCGTCGGGGCGGGCATCCGCGTGATAGCCGCCTGCAAGGTTTTTTGGAAAACCCGTCGCGGTTGGGGAAGAATCCCCGTTTGCCTGCTTTGTGGCAGGCACGGATCGAACAACTTGCCGAGCAGGTGGGGCAAATTTCCAGCGCATCGCCATCGCCGGAAGCATTCGCGCAGTCACTCGGCGATGCTTTCGCCTGGCTGCCGCCGGCTGGGTTATTGCCCCCCAATGTGCTTGATCTTTCGAACCTTTTGAAGCCTTCCAGCGCATTCTTCCCGTCTAATTTCTATTTGGATGTGGCTCCCGTCCCCTTGGAGCAACTCGATACCGCCCTACGTGAAGTTTCTGCTTTGGTCCCCTTCGATTTTTCTTTGGGCGAACGCCTGCGTGTTTTGGTCCCCGTGCCCCAGTCATCTTATGAGCCTAGGCTGTTAAAGCGCGAGGACATTGGTCCAGAATTCCAGAGGACACTGGAAGCTTTCCAGTTCGTGCGGGCACGCCAGCTTGGTGCACGGCAAAGTTTGCGCGTCAAAATCGCGTTATTGGATTCATTCACTTACGCCCTCCCGGTCAATGTCCCCGCCATTTCTGACGATCCGGCAGCCCTAGAGCTAGAAAGCTTGTCGCCTTGGGGTCCGCCTCCGCAAGGCGGTGGGCATCGGGCGGCACTGCGTTCGGGGTTGCACCAGCATTTTTTCGACAGTGCCACCGATACATTGAACATTAGCCCTGGGAATGTTCTTTACGCTTGGGTTTGCCTAGACCCAGACAACCCGCCGAGGACATTGATGCTGCAATGGAACGCCCAAGGCAGTTGGGACCATCGTGCCTACTGGGGTGAAAATCTGATAGATTGGGGAGTTGATGGAACCTCATCAAGAAAGAGAATCGGCGACTTGCCCCCGAAGGGTTATTCCTTAGGCCAATGGTTTCGACTTGAGGTGCAAGCCATAGACGTGGAATTGGAAAACACCCAGGTGAGCGGCATGGCATTTGCCCTTTTCGACGGTCAGGCCGGCTTTGGGCCGAGTGGCGTCATCCGTGACGGTGCTGTTTCGCCTTGGATCACCGATCAACTGCCAGTCGGTGCGGTCACGCGTGGGGATTATCCGTGGCAAGCCTTGTCAGCGAATGACCTGTGGGCACCGTTCGAGCCGACTTTTGGCTTTACCGTCACGCCCCGCCCGCGCCTGGGCGGCCATCGCACCCAAATTCGGGGCGGCAAACACGAATATGAATTCAGTAACGCCACTGAAACGCTGACTGTGGCCGCAGACCAGTCCTTGTATGTCTGGGTTTACCTAGACCCATCCAATCCGCCGCGTACCCTGATGTTTCAGTGGTTCAGCGGAGGGAGTTGGGAGCATCGAGCCTTTTGGGGCATGAATTTAATTGATTTGGGCGCTTTTGATGCGGTGACACCCAAACCGTCCCGCCGACAAATGGGGGGATTGCCTCCCACAGGTCGCTGGGTGCGCTTGGAAATCCCGGTTGCCGCAGTGGCATTGGTCGATCAACCCATATCAGGGATTAATTTCGCCCTTTTTGATGGCCGTGCCGTATTTGGGGCCACCGGCCGACTGGTGGATAACATTGAAATCCCATGGTTTGCCGATGCCATGCCCAATGGCGCATCCCAACCAGTCGATATGAAGGAGTACTTTCCTTCGCAATTTTTGAATGAAGCCGATTTGGACACTCCATTCATTTCCGCCCCCGGCACCGTGCCAGCCTATCCCTATGCCGGGACCCATGCGGCCTTTCGCAATCTTGCGGATGATAATGCCTTGGCCGAGCTTTCGGTGCGCGAACGGGCGCAGTTGGAAGTGCGCGGGATCGAGGGCTTCATTGCTTACCTGAAATCGCGTGCCGACCGGGCCGACGATTTGGCCGACTACGGTTTCATCAAGGTTCAAACCGATATTTACCGGTTCCGCCAGCTCATGTTGGATACTGTTGACGCATCGCGTTTGGCACTCTCCCCAGTATTGGCAAACATCGCGAAATCCGAAACCGCCACCGCCACCCAAGAGAAAATCTCAGGTTTTCTTGCTAACTTGAAATTCCAATCAGCCGCTACTCGACCGCTCGTCCAATCGGTGGCTCAGCCTCAAGCCGTGAGTGCGCCGGTAATGGCCATGGCTGCCGCCCCCCTTGCTGCATCAACGCTTATGCTGCGTAGCATGGGCAGTTCGGTCTCCAGCAATGTGGTGAGCGGGGTGCTCGCCCAACAGCAGCCATCCACTGCGGCCGCATTCCTATCGCCGTTGGTTGTTTCACCCGTAATCGGTGTCGCCCAATCGCCCACTTTTGCCATGAGTACTGTTGCCTCCGCCAAGTTCAATTTGGCTGGTATCATTGGTTCAAGTTCCGAGATAAAGCCCGTTATAAAAAAGCCTCAGATCACTCCATTCGACATTGTAGATGCCAGTCCCTTGGCGGGCAATCCCACCATACGCACGGTGAGTATCGCCCAACGGCTGGCTGCGCCGAAATCGACCGAAGCTAGGGATTATGTCACCTCCACCCGTCACGAGGGAGTGTTCAATCTCATCCGTCTGGCTGATGAGTTGACGGCGGAGGACGGGGGGGTCACGCCGGGCCTTTTCTTCGGCATTGATGTGCATGGCATGGAGGGTGAAGATTTTCTAGCCGGCAATGCCAATCGTCGTCGGCCATTGATGGATTTTATCCAGCGAAAGGCAAACCTGAGTGATCTGTTAAAACCGCCTCCGGTGAAGACACGCAATAATATCCCAGCGTTAACGGACGAGGCCCAGCATTTTTCCGACAGTGCCGATTTGGCCGACAATTCCGTCGCCTTGCTGCGCCAGGTGGAAGGCCGGGTCAAACTCTATCGCAACGCCATCGCGACCTGCCAAAGAGTGTTGGACACGCTTCGCCAAGACCGGCAAGCGGCTGCGGCCCGTTTGGACAGTATCGGCGAGGCACTGGCCCAGGCTCGGCACGATGTGGGTGTGACCCGCTCGTTGATGACCGAGGAGCAAGCGCGAATCGACGGGATCAATGCCCGCCGCGCCAAGGTGCTTGCCGAGGAAGTGAAATTTCTCGCGTATATCAGGCCGCGCGAAAACGACAATTTGCTGGCATCCCCGTCACGAAACATTGACCCAGGGCTAATTCCCGCCGCTGTGCCGACCTGTCTGGCGCAACATGACGATGTGCCGGATGATCTGCACGATATGCTCCGCGTCGTTCGCGAAGCGCCAGCCGCCTGGTTTGGCGAGGTGCCGCGATTGTTGAACAAGTTGGATCGCACCGACTTGTTGGTTAAAACCGTTCAAAGCGCCCAGTTGCGTAGCCAAGTGTTAAATATTGTCACGTCCAAGGCCCAGGTTTTTACGGCAACTTCCATGGCTACCAAGCTGGCGGGGGCGGTGGCGAATGTCTATGCGCGGCAGAACTTGGTGGTTAGCCAGGCAAGATCGTCGGCCATCCGTCTTGACATCAATGCACTCGCTGGCCTTAGTTGGCAGAGTGTACTCAATCAGGCGGTTCAGGTGGTTTCTTTGGGCGACATCATCGACGGCCAGCATGGTCGTGGCATAGTGTCACGCCAAGCGGCCGAACATTTCGAACAGATCGGGCGCATCTGTGCCTGCCTGCACGCTGAGTTTTCCGCCGTGCTGCCCAGCATCCGGCTCGACTGGGCGGAAACCCTGTCCGAATTTGACAATCCGCCGCCATTGCGCAATCTGGCCAGTTTGCCGCGTTGGGGCGAAATCGACTATATTGACCGCCGTCAAATGCAGTCGTATGCCGATTGGCTGTTTGACCAAATCCAGGCTGCGGAACCCCGCGCCGAGACTTTGATGAATGATGTGGTGCGCATGTGCCTGTTATTGGCAAGCCATGCCCCGGTGGACCGCATCATCACCGGTCGGTTGGCACGCCCGGTCACCGCCCGCCCCGGGGTGCGCATCCCGTTGACGGTTTTTGAACCATCCAAGCTAAGAGTGGGTATGACGGCTTTGGTTTACCGGGGCGGTGAAATCGTCACCCGCGCCTTGGTGGAAGACATCGGCATGGGTGAGGTCTCCGCGCGTGTGGTGCATACCAGCACGGCCTCGGTCGATTTGGACGACAAGGTTCGAGTGCAGTTTGCCGCCACCGCGACGGTTTCCGCATCGACGAGAATGTCGGTTTTTGCCGTGAAACGATGAAACCATGGCCACGGTGGAACGGACCGTCCGACATCTTAAGCTTAGGGCCAGGGATGAATCACTGGTCCGCAGTGTCGTGTTGCGGATGGAGGATGCGTTACGCACCGCCAGTCTCCCCGATGCCGGTACCCGCCTTTTGGTGGTGCGGAAGCTTTCCCTTGGCCGAATCCCCGAGGGGATTTCCCCGCAATCGCTGGCCATCTTGCTTGAACAAAAGGTGGCAAGCCAAGGCATCAGGGCCGTGCATGGGGTTTCGCCGGGTGCGGAGGATGCCAATGCGGTGTGGTTTCGCGACACACTGGAGGCTTGCACAGCCTTGGCCTTGAGGCTTGCGTCGGGTGGTTTGGCCCAAGAATGGTTTTGGCCGCTCGCCGTCTGCGGATGGCAGCCCGCATGGAATCGCAAGGATTCATTGCGCTGGCTGGCCTTTTCCTTGGCGGCTAAGCAGGAGGCGGCGGTTGCTTTGCCGAGTTGGGCATTGAGCTTGTTTAATGCCGGGAAAATCGGGACACTTCTCCAGGCATTGCGTCCGGGTGATGGAACTGCGCTATTGCAGCTTTGTGCCGTGTCCGCCGATACCCAATGGAGCGAAGCTGGAAAATACAATTTTGGCAACGATGATCGCTTGGTCTGGGCGAATGCCATGTTGAAAGTGTTTAACATTAATCTTGGCTTGATTTCGCCTTTTGCCCATGCTTTTCGGTCTAAACCCGTTATCATCCCGGTTTCAGAAACTGCAATTTTGAATGCGAAGGCAGGGCATAACGCCCAATCATTTGATTCTCCCGTTGCCCGCCAATCTCCAAGCGGAAATTTGGATAATCCCTCGGCAGAAGCGGTGCCATGCAATATTTTGAAACCCTTCAGGGAAACTGAGGCTAAGAGTGATGGCGTGGATTTCGTCAATCAGCCAGCCTTAATTGAAAGGCCTGCTATTGCACCGATTCCCCCTGCCCCCTCAACAAGCTCTTTTGCCCCTCGTTCTGGCGGCATTCACGCGCAAATTTCCGGGCTTGGCGCATCTGTGACATCGCAGGGGACGCCAAGCTGGGAATTGCATGGCGAACCGACCCTTGCCGGAGGTCTGTTGTTTCTGCTTCCGGTGCTGGAAATATTGGGTTACCGGCGTTGGGTTAAGAATTCGCGAGGCTGGGATGGCTATGACACGGTCAGGTCCGTACTGTCCGAGTTATTGGGCCGCTTGGCGATAGCGCAGGACGACCCGGCGTGGCTGCTTGTGGCGAGTCATAAGCCGAGGCAATTACCCAGATGCTTCGCCGCACCATTAACGTGGTTGGAATTGTGCGAAGACCAACCGGCATTTTGCCGGGTACAGCGGGATGGCCGTCAGCAGTTGTGGGACGCGACAGAGCGGCTGTTGCTTGCCGAATGGAGGGGAAACCCTAGCCGTGCCGTCGCCGCACTAATGGCTCGGAAACAAATTTGCGATATCCCTGGCAACAATCCCAGCCGGGCCTTGCCACAATTGGTTGGGCATGCTTGGTTAAACGCCTGTCGGCGTTGGCTTCGCCGCCAAGCGAAACTTGGACTGGCCGATTTGGTCATGCGCCCGGCTCGGATTAGCGCGACCCCGACACATGTGGACATCGAATTCGACATTAATCTAACCGACATCCGCATACGCCGCGCCGGTTTGGACATTAATCCGGGCTGGCTGCCATGGTTTGGCCTAGTCGTGGCATTCCATTACGAGAGGAAGGAAAATGCAGGATGAACCCCCCAAGCTTGGGCAGACTTTGACCCAAGGCGGTGAAAAAATAAGGTCCGGACATGAGTGCCTTTGAATCGCTTGAAGCCTCGTTACATCGGGGGCATACGCTTGCGACCGGGCTATTTGCGTTTCTTGCGCCCGCCCTACTGGAGGAAGGCGCATCACCCGAGGCCCTGTGGCTTAGCTCACAAGCCGGATTGATGTCAGGATTTGGAACCGATCTTAGCCAAACGTTGGCAAACTGGCAGCTTGATCCGCCTATTGTCGATGCGCGCCTGCACCGTTTGGCCTGTGCCATTGAATTGAATTCCACCGAATTGATTGCCGTGGCATTGGCTTTGGCGGCCGATACCGATGTCATTGCCGGTCGGGCATTGGCTTGGTTGCAAGCGCCTCAACACGATGCCCATCCTACGGTTGGCTTGGTGGTTTGCCTAGACGGACAAAGGGGCGCACCCATGACCGCTTCGCTTGCCGCGCTGCTGGATGGTCAAGCCATTGGATCCGGCTTGCTCAAACTTGATGTTCAAGGCAGGGCGCTTCCCGATGTCAGCTTGCGCATCCCCTTGCCCCTCGTGCTTGCGCTTGCCGGAGGCGAAGGGCAATGGCCGGGGGTGCAGTTGGGCGGGGGTTATCTCCCGCCCTTGGCACCGTCTTTACGGATTGAAGCCTCGCACCGTGCGCGGAGTCTCGGCATTGAAACCAATGTGCTTGCCGTCAGGAGCGGCCACCCTTTGGAAGCCCGGTCCGCATGCGCTGAAATCGCCCGGTCATTGAATCTGCGGCCCGCTTTTGTCGAAGGCGACCCGCCGCCGGGTTTGACACCTTGGCTGATTCTGCATAACGCCCTGCCGGTTTTCTGTGCCGAACTCGCCCCGGGTGAACGCCGTCTGTTGCCGCGCCTGCCGTCTTGGCGCGGTCCCACGCTAGTGGCGGGGGGTAATGAGGGATGCTGGATTTGGGGCAATGAAACCCTTGCCAGTTGGCAGGTGCCCGTCCCTAGCGCCAAGGAGCGCGTTGATTTGTGGCGTTCAAGTGGCATGGCTGAGGACTCCGCCGTGCAACTGGGCAACACCCAGCGACATGCCAGCGCCCGCATCACCGAACTGGCGAGATCGGCGGAAATTTTGAGGATGGAAGAAGCCGGCATCGAATTATCGATGCGTCATGTGGTGCGTGCCTCCCGTTCCACGGGACGTGGTTTGCTGGGTTCGCTTGCCGACTTATTGTCTGAGGACATTGAAGACGATGCCTTGGTTCTAACCGATTCCATGCGTACCGATCTGCACGGGCTGGCGATGCGATGCCGAGTCCGCGACGGTTTGGCCGATAGCCTTGGCCCCGCTGCACGGGCGCGTTATCGCCCGGGGGTCCGTGCATTGCTGGTAGGCGTCTCGGGTACCGGCAAGACCATGGCTTGCGGGTGGTTGGCCACCCATCTGGGCATGCCCCTGTATCGCGTTGACCTTGCCTCGGTCACCAGCAAGTACATCGGAGAAACGGAGAAAAACTTGGGCGAACTTTTCGCCCGCGCGGAACATGCGGAAGTGATTTTACTATTTGACGAGGCGGATTCCTTGTTTGGCAAGCGCACCGAGGTCAAGGATGCCAATGACCGCTTTGCCAATCAACAAACCAACTACCTGTTGCAGCGCATTGAATCCTTTGACGGGATCGTGCTGCTCACCAGCAATAGCCGTAACCGTTTCGACTCGGCCTTCACACGGCGATTGGATGCCATCCTTGAATTCCCCACGCCAGGGCCGGAAGAGCGCAAGTCCCTTTGGCTCGCCCACCTTGGCGAACAGCACACGCTGTCACCTAGCGAAATCAACCGGCTGGCGGTAGGTTGCGAATTGGTCGGGGGGCATATCCGCAATGTGACCCTCGCCGCCAAGGCCCTCGCCCACCGCAGCCCCATCGGCACGGGCCAGTTGGCACCCGCCTTGGCAGCGGAATATCGCAAGTTGGGCAAACAGATGCCGACAGGCTTGTTTGCCAATATTGAAGCGGTTCCTTAAACCATGGTACGCCTGGTCATCAAGCAACGGGCCGGAGTTAGCGAAAAACGCAAACCTCATGCCCGCCCACACCGACCCGGTATGGTGCATGGCAAATCGCTGCCGGATGATTCACTGGAACATGCTGGCATGGATGCCGACCCTTCTGCGCAAATGGCAGGCGGATGGCCGCGATATCCGATTCCCTTTACTTCACCCACTGATGCGGCCAACAATGAAATGCATGGCCCATGGTCGCCGGAGTTGTTTAAGGGTGTCGATCAGCAAACTTCAAAGGTTCCAGGGCAACCCGCCAGTCAAACCGCCGATGTCATATCGCCTGCTACAGCACCGATCATCCCGGCCACCCAGGCAAAACCTAAAGATTCCACAAGCGAGAGTTCCAAGAAAGAGGATGGCAGCGCCAAATCAGCCAAGGGGATTGTGGCAGCGGACAAAGTAGGCAAGACAGCCGAGGAAGACAAGAAGAAGGACAAAGGCAAAGACAATGCGTCCGCGAAGGAAGAATCCCCCGAAGCCAAAGGCAAGGGCAAACAAGGGAAAGAAGCCGGAGAGGGCCAGGGGAAATTGGCTAAAGTTGCAGCCCAAGGTTCGACTGACTCGACAGATACGCTCGAATTAGACGGTGGGGAAGTGGATGCTGAAGCCGAGGAGGCCGATCCCGAGGTTTCTGTCGAATCTGTGCGGCTCGACATCCCGCTGGACATTTCTGTGCAGCCAGTCGCAGCCCAATGGCAAGCCCCTGCCACATTGCCAGCCGATGCCTTTCCCGCGAGGACCGATGCCCAAGGCGGGCCTTCCACAAACGAAACCAAGGGCAAACCGCCTGCTGAAAACAAAAAAGGGGGGGGTTCGGCCAACCCACAGCCGACAGCCAAGGGGGGCGTTACGATGGAGGGTGCGCGTGACCGTGCGATACAAACTTACCAGGAATTGAGCAGCCAAGCCCGCCGCAAACAACAGAGCTTACTTGGGGAAGCCAATTCAATCGCCAATTACATGGCTCAAGGCTATGGCATCACCGCCGGTGAAATCACCCGCCAACACGAGGAAGGGATTGGTGAGTTGGATGTCCATGCGGATCAGGCGTGTGCCCAAGTCGAATCCATCGGCTTCAATGCCGAATCATCGCTTGAAGGAGCCTACCGCCAAGCTGTGGAAAGTTTGCAGGCCGCAGCAGGCAGCGCTTGGGGGGCCATAAACGCCAATGACAAAAAGACCAGTACGCTGATCACCTCCAACGTCGCCACGCTGGAAAGCACTCAAAATACGAAGTTCACTGCTGAAACCGGCAAGACGACCGAGGCCTTGGACAATGCCGTCAAAGCCCTACAGGAATGGTCGGACAATCGGGCAAAGGTTTACCCCATCAGCGAAGCCAAGTCACCCTTGGACGGTGCCAAGCATGAGCGCTACCAGCCTCGTGTTGTGGTCATGGCAACAAAACGCATCGATGAGATCAAGAAACATACCGACGAACTGGTAAAAAATTGGACGACGACCAACACCACTACTTTATGCAATGTCACCTGCAGTTATCGTAGTGGCTTGGATGAAAACCGTAAAAAAACCTTTGACGCAGGCCGCAATGCGGTCGGCAATGCCCTGCGAAGCGCCAAGAAGAGCCTGTCCGATCAGAAGCGCGAAACTTTGCGTACTCTGCGGAAATTACGTTCTTCCACACTAAGCCAAATTCGCAACAATCAGCGCAATACCCGCAGCCGGTTGACCAGCCAAGCACGGGCGACCCTCAACAATGTCAGGCGTGGTGCGCAAAGTGCCGTGGGTGCCGTGCAAAGTTCAACGCGCAGCGCCCTCCCCGGATATTGGCGAAGCTTACAGAGCCTGGAGCAGAACCTGCGGATGGCCGGAACCGGTGGCGGCGCGGCGGCCATCGCCAAAGTGGCGCAAACTGCGCCCCAGGGTGTCCAGCGTATCCTGGAAAACACCACGACATCGTCGCATGACCGGCTAATCGCCAATCGCGAACGCCTGGAAAGTGACAATGCGAGGCAGAAATCCAGTGTTGCCGATAGTAGGCAGGCGCAGATTCAAGCATCTGAGACGGTCATTTCAAAATCGGTGTCGGATGCCAACCAACAGATGGTCGAGCGGGTCATGGGGCTGACTGCCTCAGCGGACGAGTTGGCAAAATCCGTGTCTGAAGCCGCCCAGAACAGCATCAAAGCCCCGGATCAGTTATTTAAAGAGTCACTTGAGAAAAGCCAAAGCCAAGCCGCCGATTCGCTCGACGGCATGTTCACTGGCAAGCCCGCTAAGAAGGAGGGCAAGCAGGATGGCAAGGACAAGAAAGAGGGTGGGGCAGATCCCTGCGCATCATGCGCCAAAGATGCCGCACCGGGTGCAGGCGGCGGTGCAAGTGCCGATGCCGGGGCGCAAGCCCCCGGCGCAGGGGGGCCGCGTGGAATCACTGACCAGCGAAAAAAGGAGGTGGAAGACCTTAACAAATGCCTGCAGCCGGGGGAATTGTTCAAACCTCAGCTTGATGGGATGGGAAGCCAGGTTGCTGGCGACCTGACGAAACGTGGAAGAAGCGTTGAGAAAGCGTTCAGTGACGGCTTTCTGGGTTCAGTGAACGAAGGCAAGGTTACCGCAGCCTTGCGAGGAACCACTGCGGCCCAAGGCAAAGCCTTGGATTTAAAGGATTATCCTGCAGCCATAAACACAGGGACCCCATTGACTACCGAACTGCAAGTTAAACTGGGTCCAGATAGCAAGGATTACAAGGCCGCCATTTTATATCTCCAAGGCAAGACAGTGGAGGGTGCCAAGGCCGAGTTGGATGCCTCGCAGAACTGGTACAACGACCAGGAGGATCGCATTGAGGCCACTATGCGGGCGCTGACGCCAGCCCAGGCTGCCGAACTGTCGGGCTCGGATCCTGTCTTAGCCAAGCGCATACACGATGCCCTCGACGGCACCGATCAGAAAGTCTTCGATGCCCTCGCCAAAGGCGATGCCGCAACTGCCGATGCCTATCGGATGCGCGACAAGATTGATGAGGCGCGTAAAGAGGGCAAAACGGATGCTGTCCATGCCGCTGAAATCGAGTTCACCAGTCTGCGCGGCGAGACCGACGACCAAGGCAACGCCTTGGCTGACATGGATGAGAAGCAACGCAAGCAGGCCGAGGATGCACACCGTGCCGCAGTCGCCAAGGCATTGGGTAAGATGGTTGTGGAGGAAGACCCAGCCAACGCGGTAGACACCGGCAAAATGACCAAGGAGCAACAACAGACCCTCTATGAGCAGAAAGCGCTCGATTACATCACTCGCGATGTCGTCATAGACGCAGAAACCGGCACGGAATTAAAAGGAGTCAAGCCTAGCGAATATGGCTGCACTTATACGAACAAAATGGAGGGTGCCAACCGCGATTTGGCCAAAGCCATACTTCTCCATGGTAACAACAGCGTCGAAGCTGGCGCGGCGCGTTTGGGCATTGAAATTCAACGGAAGGATGACGATCCGAAAGCCATCAATGTTGACAAGGCGGTGTTTGACGAGCGTTTTTCGTCTGACGATCCAAACAAAAACCCCAAAGCCAGTCAAGAAGAAAAGAAAGCCTACAACGAAAGCAAGTCGATAAGGGATGCGCGTGAAAAACGGGCGAAGATTTTGTTGCTCGCAGCGCAGAAATATGCCGGGGCCGAGGAACCCTCAAAGGGGTACAAGCCCGACACTGACAAGCCGCTGGACGATCCCCGCGTGGTGGGTGCTCGTGATCTGTTGACCCAACGCCTTGCAGCGCAATTTGGCGATGATAAGAAGGGAGCGCAGTTAGTGGCTGGTTTGCTCAAGGATGAACGGCCCAGCGCCGAGACCGCATCCCTAGCCATGGAACATGCGATGTATTCGCATTGGGGTACCAACGAAGAATTGATGTTCCATTTCACCGAGCGGATGTCGCGCGATGAAATTAATGCCATGCGCGACAAATTTAAAGATCGCAATGGCAAATCACTGGACGCAGAACTCGGCTTGCACGGCAAAGGCCCGTTTTTCTCCGAACTCTCCGGCGATGAACGCTTGCGCATGGAACGTGCGATGCTGGGCGTGCCTCGCACCGAACAGGAAAAAATCGAAGCGGCGGCATTTGCCATCCAGCAACAGCGTCGGGAAACAGGTTTTTTGGGCAAATCTTTGGCATCGGGGAGCCAGGCCGAACAAGCCCTCGACGAAACCGAGCGCATCCTTTACCAAAGCGCCGGCGTCAAAGCCTCCGACTTCAACGAAGAAGGCATCTTGCAAAAGGGCAAGGGGTTCTTTGACCCTAAAACGGGGGAATATAAAGGGACAGACCGGGATAAATTTGTAGCGGCGACAACCACAGCCCAACTGGCTGTCGAGAATTATACTGCCGTCATCGATTCTTATGCCGATATCGCCACCACAGGCATTGCCATTGCCGGTGCCATTGTGGCTGCTGCATTGACCGTCGCCACAGGAGGTGCCGCCGCACCGTTGATTGCCGCAGCGGTGGTGGCGGGTTTGGCTTCGATGGGCGCGAACTACGCGATCAAGGGCGGTCGCTACGGTTGGGAGCAGGCCGCCGTGGACTTGGGCATGACTGCCGTCCAAGCAATCACCGCAGGGGTGGGCGCACAACTGGGCGCGGGGGCGCAAGTCGCCTCCAAAGGTGCGCAAGCCGCCAGCCAAGCCAGCCGCATGGTCACTTCGCTGGCTCGCCTGTTCACCGGCAATCCGGTGATTGACCAGATCATAGTCGGTGCCATCACGGGCGGCATAGGCTCGTTGGGCAACACCGCTTTGCAAGAGCAGACATGGGAGCATGGTGCCGACCAAGCGGTAGGCAATTTATTGAAAGGTTTGATCAAGGGCGCGATGTCGGGGGCGGCCACCGCCGCCGTGACGCAAGCCATCGAACATGCCGGCGGCTTGGGGGAGAAGCTGCAACAACTGTCCGCCGAAGGCAGCGGTAGGACCATCTTGCGCAATATGGCACTGCGTGGCTTGGGCCGGGGCGCAATCGCCGGACTCAGCGGAATGGCTGGACGCGGCACCGAGATTCTTTTCGAAAAAAGGATGGGGGACTTCCACGGCAATGCCGAAGAAGCTTTTGGCGAAATCGGCAAAGCGGGGCTCCATTCGGCTGTTCAGGGTTTTGGCGAAGGGGCGGCGGAAGCTGTCGGGCAAAGATTCCATAATGAGAATCTACGCCGCGCTGCGTCAGCCGTTGTAACTGAACGGGAACAGTTGGGCCTTGAGGCGCTGGCTCCAAAAGAACTCCAAGAAGCAGCTAGTGATCTGCTGTTCCTGAATACACATGGACGCCAGCGCGATGGATTGGGCGAAGCGCTTAACCTCGAACATGTCGCCACCCATGGAGGCATCCAGCCGACCTTGGCGGTTGCACATCCAGAACCTGTGGTTATAGATAGCATGCGTGCCGAGTTGATGCGCCATGTCAGCCCCGATTTGCACGGTGAATTTGCCAATGTGCCGATCCGTGTCTTGCCGGAAGCCGAATACCATGCCCTGACTAAGAGCGAATCCGGGCCAGTGGTGACCTTGATTCATGACGGTAAGCCGACGGTGGTCATCCGTGAAGGAACCCCGATCTCACGCTTGTCTGACGAAGGGCCGCATTTAGTGCAGGCGCGTGACACGCATACGAAAGCCCGTGTTGCGCGATTGGATGAAGCTGTGTTGGCCCACTGGGATAGCCTGGACATCAACACCCAAGTCGATCTCTATCGCAACAAGATCGAACTGGAGATCGATGCGCATGAGCGCATTGCCCGTTCGCTCGAAGAGCAAACCCCACGCACCAAGGAAGAACGGGCGTTTCAGGCGGCAGAGCGTGAAAGGACGGAGGGTACTTTGCGCAACCTGCGTGCGCGTCTCGAAGAAGTCGGGTCTTTGGGCGCGTCTAAACTTGCGGCCATGGAAGCGGGTGAACTCAAGCGCCCGCAATATCTCGACCAACCTGCCCGGCTATTCTCCAAGGATACGCCGACTGGCAAGGCTCGATCAACCTCTGCGGAAATTAACGAACACATCACCGAAACGATTGGCGAGATAGAACGCAGCATTAAACCCAAGCCTGGCGGCGAAGCCGACACCGGACAACATGCACTGCCCCACGAACCCCCTATCGGCCACCCCGAAGGGGATTCCCAGGGCCGTTTGTTTGAACGCACCCCCGAACAAATCGCTGACATCGTCAATCGCCGCGAACGGGGCAATACTTTCAATACTGAGCAAGAACCCCTGCATGCGCATAACGAAGTTCGACTGCAAGCGACCGAAGGGAAGGGACAGCCCCGTGTCGATTTTTATGAACCCGGCGCTACGATTGGCTCGCGCAAACACACCCAACTTGCGGAAATCAGCGAGGCAGCGGCCATCGGTCATATCAACGAATTAGTTGAAAAGTATCATGAGGGGGCACGCATAGCCGAGGTTCCCAGCAATGAGCGTGTGCTGGCTGAAGGTCGCGCACGATTGGGCGAAGAGGGGGAACGTCTCCACGGCATGCCTGTGCTGGTAGTGCCGGAGCAACATGCCCCGGTGCCGCGGGCAGTGTTGGAGATTGCCGAGCGGGCAGGCGTCATCATACGCGACCCCGAAGGGCGCGTTTATGACCTTCAGCATCCTGACGGTCATGACGGTGCGGTACGCGCTTCTGCCCGCGATCCTGAGCAACATGCCGATGCCATGCGCGAGGAACTGCTGCGCCATGTTCCGCCTGAACAACGTGAACAATTTGCCGATGTGAATATCCATGTTCTGCGCGAAGCGGAATACCGGGCGTTGACCCACAGCGAATCCGGGCCGGTGGTGACGCTGATCAGCAAAGGCGAACCCATCGTCGTCATCCGCGAGGGGACGGACATCAGGCGGCTGGCCGATGAAGGGCCGCATCTGGTTCAGGCGCGTGAGGCTCACACAAGGGATCGCGTCGCTCGATTGGATGAGTCGGTGCTGGCGCATTGGGACAAGCTGGACATTGACACGCAGATCAATCTCTACCGAAACAAGATCGAACTGGAGATTGATGCCCACAACCGCATCATCCGCTCCCTTGACGAGTCCAGTGCGCGAGGTGGGGCCGACCCAGTCAGGATGGCTGCGGAACGTGGACGGGCGGAAGGCACATTGCGCAATCTGAATGCCCGTCTCGAAGAAGTGTCGGCGATCAGCCCACGACAGCGCACCGCTATTGAGTCTGGCAAGCAGCCCCGCCCGCAATACTTGGAACAGCCCGCCCGCCTTTTTTCCAAAGACACGCCCCAAGGCCGTGCACCGCCAGTTGCCAATGAACCCACCGAAGCGGTTGAGGCTGGCAAGAAAGGGGGCCATGCGGAAACCGAAGGGAAAAAGACGGTGGGGGAAGGCAAATATCCCGGACAGCCCGAGCTGCGTGGCCCAAGGATGGATGTCGATCCCGAAAGTGTCGCAGGTTTGCGCCAGCGCCACGAGGCGAGGGTGGAGGATGTGCGGCGCGGATACCTCGATCCGGGAAGCCGTCCCCCCACGACTGAGGGTGACGTGCCGAAACCAGGCTGGCCGCCATCGCACAGTGACACCGAGAGCGCCTATGCCGCCCATGATGCCCTAGTACGCGAGCATGGGGGACCGCGTGAGGCTGGCATAGTCCGCAATGCCGACACGGGCCAGTCAATACTTGAAGTCGAACCGCCCTCTGCCAAGCCTCCGTCACATATCCAAGAGGCTGAAGCAGAGTCGAAGCTGCCATCCGGTGCGCACAGCGAAACCGATAGACCGCCACCCTCTGGTGAAGCCAATCGGTCGGCAAAGACGGCCTTGCCAACATTGGAATCATCCTCCGCGGCCCCGGAAACCCAATCGGCAACACAAGAGAAGCAGGGTCAGACCACCAAGCCCATTGAGCCAGCGATTGAAACTGCTAAAAATCAGGAAATGCCCTTGCACGATGCTGGGCAGCAGCAAGAGAGCCCTTTGCAGGGGTTGTCACGAAGTAAGCAGGAATTGGAGAACTCCAAAAAAATCTTGATAGAGGCTAATGAAAGCCAAGTGCATTTTTATGATCAAAAAAACTCCGATTGGGAACAAATCATCAGATTTTTAGAGCGTAACCCGGAATTTAAGGCTGCCCTGTCGCAGTTGCCAGATAAAAATCCTGAGGAACTAAATACGGTCAAGAAAGGTACTGACGATAAAAAAACATCGGACTTACTTAACCGTGATAATGAGAGTCACGTCAAGTTTGTGCGTGAGTTTGCTGAAAAAATGGCAAATCGCACAAGGCAAGGCGATCCAAAGCGTGAGAAACAATTTCCGATTGAGGAAGCCCTCTCAAAATTTGAGTTATCCTTAAGGAATGAAAAGGCAAATGGCCCTAGGAGAGAACAGGAAGTTAATCAAGCGCAAGAACGAGTCGCAGCGGCGGAAGCCAAAATTGCCCATTATGAAGAACTGATAACCAAGCTTAGACTCTTTCCGGCAAAGTGGGAACAACAAGAGCGAATGAGTGAAAGGCTTCCTGCGCCTGCGCACAGTGAGGGTTGGTCATACGAAGGGCCAAAACAACTTCCAGATCAAACGAAGGGAACCCCTGCCAATTGGGAATCACAGGTCAATGGCTACCGGGCGGAACTCAAGCTGGCCAACGAAATGGCTGAAGGCACAAGAAGAACGCCGGAAGGAGGCCAAAGTGAGCCAGAGCATGTCGTATACTGGGGACACCGTGCCAACGAGCATGGCACTGATATCATTTCCGTGACCAAAGACGGAGAAGTTATTTTCGCTGATGCCAAGTTTGATGGCGACGGTAAGGTTGAACACATCCCAAGTCAGACAAAGCCAGATTCATGGGTTAACAAACCACAAGAGTTTTTATCGAAGGCCACTGAGAAAATAAAGGTTGCCGATTTACCGGAAAACATTAAAAAAACTGCTTTGAAAAATCTGGAAAAGAAAAATTATACCATTTTATTTTACAGCTACGGTCCGGGGTTTACCCACACGGGTCAGGATCAGGCCACTTATCGTAAAGGAGTTAAAAAACTTTAATGCCTCATTTCGACCCTAACCGCAAACGCCATTTCATTCTTAGTTTTGATCTAGAAAGGGAACTGGAATTGCCTATGGAGGATTATTTTCCAGACTTTGTCGGGAATGCCGCCGTGCTTAACCTCCCTACGGTCATTTACGGATGGCTCTGTGGATTGCAAAATGAAGTCCAGCCGCTGTTAGCCAAGTATACGGCTTGGCTTGAAAATGCCATTGAACGAGAGGAACACTGTGGTGATGAGTCGCCAGCATATTCTTCCATGTGGCGCTTGGAGGCTTATGCTTTATGTAACTGGTTGGCAGGAAACGAAAGCATTAAGCCCATTTACCAGAATATAATGAGGGAACACGGGAAATATTTGGATGAACTTGCTAAACTTGGAAATTTGTCGGCTAAGGAAGTCAAGATGCCTAGTTTAAACGACTATCTCAGAAATTGCTTTCAAGCAGGGGAATTTGCCACGGGTGTAGACGTGTATGAATCCCTTGAGGGAAAAAAGCCTTACCTTTCCAGTGAAGAGATGACTGAAATTGAATTCGGTTATTGGGCATGTTGCCAACGATTAGATAAGAACTGGTCGGCAAATAAGCACGCTGAAGTTGGATCGATCTTACTGCAAAAACATCTCGAATATGATTGGCTGGAAGAAGGCCAAGTAATTCAGGCCGCATCTTGGTTGAAAATGGTGTATTGGGACAGCGGCCTAATCCGAACCCCTCTGGCAACCCTACTCAAGGCATATGACTTGATGCCCCATGTAACCCGACCGGATTTCACAATACCCGCTCCTAAAGACAACGGCGGGGCATAAGTCAATGGCAGCCATCCTGATTGTCGATCCATCTTGGGTGTTTGCGGATATACGCCAATCACTTGTGGACATGGGTTGGCGCTTGGTAAACGCCAGTTCGCAGCCATTGCTGCCCGGCGAACCCGAATACGCTATTTTTGAACGCCACGACAACGAACGCATCCATTACACCTTCAACCCGGTGTGTAATCTGCGAGTGTTGGAAGGTTCATCAGCGTTGGACGCCAACTCCCTGGCCCGGCTTAAAGTGGCCGACAACCGCGACATTGAATCTTGGCTGGCTTCAACCGACGAACGGACAGTGTTGCGGGGTGTGTTGGCATCGGGTTTACTTCCAGACTCGAAGCTGCTGGCGCGTATCGAGGATTTGTGCGGTCATCCCCGTTCAGCGATTGCCCAAACGGCATCGCGTGTGCTGGGGCATTTCCGTCATACGGATAGTTTTGTCACTCAACAAACCACCGAAGCAAACCCGGCGACGGACGGGAACGGAGGGCGGCATCCATCCTCGTCCGGGCTTGGGCAATCTGGCGAAGGGATTGCTGGGGATTCACAGCGCATGAGTCCCGATGAGTATGCTCGAGCCTTCCAACTCCAAGCTGCCGAAGCCGCCCGCCTGTCCTTGCGTAACAAAGGCTTTGCCACTGGCGAGGATGCGTCAGGTTTGCTTGTGTTGGATGCCGAGTCTGCCGTTTTAGCCGCTCACGAACCAGAAAACCTTGCCTTTGTTGCCTCGCTATTGCGTGAAGCAACGTCATGCGGCGTTGCGGCGGTGCTGTGTGTTGCGCAACCCTCAGGTTTTGTGGAGGTCCAATTCAACGATGGCACCCAGCAGCGTTTCCATGCGGGCGAACCAGCAAGCATGGGTCCGCAACAGTGGTGGCTGGCGGTTTCGCTGGCAAGCTGCATAAACGACATGGATGCGCTCGGCATTCTCTGTCACACACCGAATCTGCTTTCATGCCTAGCGTCAGACAAAGTTGCGGCCCCGTTCTGGGTCAGTGCTTGCCTCGCCATTGCGGCTTTCCACCAAGGCGAAGAGAAGGCAACCGAATTGTTACGTAAAGCCCTTGCCGAAATCGCACCCCATTACCCCAGTATCGACTCCCTCGACTTCACACGGGGGATCCTTGCCCGCGCAATCGCTTTGTCATTGCATCTTGCCGAACACGATGGAGACGGTTGGGACTCGATTCTTCATGCGGAGGTCGATGCCCAAACTCGACACTTTGGTTTCGGTAATGGATTTGGCGAGTCGGTAAGGGTGTCGATCTTTGCGATAGGTGGCATTTGTGCCGCCGCCAAAAGACGTGGCATAGCACCGAAGGTCATTCATGCAGGTCATAGCCAACCATTACTACCGATGCTCACGTCGGAAATCTTCACAAAGCCAAAGCAGTCAGGATTGTTGTTTGCTTTCCCTCCAATGCGCCTATTTTCCAAAGACGAGGCAGAGTGGTTTTTGGACATGCATGGCTTTCCGTTCGAAGCCCGCACTCACCGGAACGTGGATCATGGCGACAGCGAGGAATTGATCCATCGAAGTAGCGGTGCCCCCGGCTTGCCACTGACAGAGGCACATTTTTTCCTTTTTACGCCGGATGCCCCCAGCAACACCCTGCCGCTCGCACTGGATGCCGGTCAACTCCTGCATCTGTATGGTATATTGCGCAGCGGCGTTCAACAGTTGTCACAAGGGGATGAACTGACCCGCATTCAATTGCGAGCCTATCTCCTTGAGGCCGATGTTTTGTTAAACGCCTTGGATGCGCGATTCCCGGCAAATGGCGACCTTATGGACACGGGAGAATTGACAAGTCGCCTTGGTCGAGAGATGATGATAGCTGCTCCTGAGTGCTTTGGCAGGTTTTGGGTGGCTGGTCAGAGAAAATGGATGGGGCAATATTTGATCCCTCCCGCTTCAAACGAGGGAGCAAATTCACGCGACCGTGCTTTGGCATCTATTGAAGTCTTGAGGGAACAAGTGGCGCCACTCTTGCGGGCACTCTCGTATGATCGCAGCGGCGATATTCTGCAAGCCGTCAGGCCGCGAGACGAAGATTACGCCAAGGTTTTCGACGCATCCGTATCTGAATTCGTGAAGGAAGCATACACCAAGATTTGGGAGCAATCCGCTGGTAAGCCATTCCCCGACTCCGCTCAAACCCAACTGGTCTGCCACATTGCCCCAGCGGGTATGTTAACGGAGGACAACGAGTTATCACTACACTTTCCGGGTGGATACCGCACCATCGCGGGACTGCTTAACCCGCATAGGGTATGGGTGAGGTGGAAATTCTGCCGGCCTGGGGAGTCAATTGGCATGGCATATGATGGAATGGTATGGATTGATGACCACTGGGCATGGTTTCCCAAAGCATATCGTGTATTGGAAAGCGTCGCCGGAAACACTGAATGACAAATATCAAAATTGGCCTATTCCAAGTTATTTATTATAAAGAACAAAAATTAATCATGATTCCCTTTTTTAATATACCGATGGGAAAACTAACGAAGACAGCGAAAAAAGTGGCCATTCTCCAGTCCAACTATATTCCTTGGAAGGGGTATTTTGATATGATTGCAGCCGTTGATGAATTCATCCTTTACGACGACATGCAGTACACTCGCCGTGACTGGAGAAATCGAAACAAAATTAAGACTCCGCAAGGATTGCAATGGCTGACTGTGCCGGTCAAGGCCAAGGGGAAGTTTCTACAGACTATCCGGGAAACTGAACTGGATGGAGTTGACTGGGCTTCTGTACACTGGAGAACGCTGTGCCAAAACTATCGACGTGCAGCTTGTTTCGATAGCGTGGCAGAACAACTGGAACCGGTTTTTTTAAATGCAGAAAATTCCAACTTGTCACAGTTAAATAGAACCCTTATCGAATGGGTATGCGAACAGCTTGGCATTGCCACCAAAATATCAAATTCGTGGGACTATACCCTCATTGATGGCAAAACTGAACGACTCGCCGATCTCTGTTTGCAAGCGGGAGGAACAGAATACATTTCCGGCCCTGCTGCAAAGGACTATGTTGAAGAAACTGTTTTCTCTAGCCATGGAATCAAGCTTACGTGGTTTGATTATACCGGCTACCCGGAATACCCCCAGTTGTGGGGTGAGTTTGAACAGGGTGTCAGCATACTGGATCTACTGTTTAATTGTGGCAAAGATGCCCATCGATACATGAAATTCGTTAGTTGTTCGATGCCGAAAGGTGGCTAGATATAAAAAAATCTTTCAAGTAGGTTACAGCTAAATGTGATGTCGCCTTACATGCCGAGGACATCAATGTGAGTGGGTATACCCTTTGAAGAGCTATCCTATGAATGATTTATTGTTCGAACTAGCGGAATACTATTCGGAAAAATTGGCAACGCATGGGGAAACTCCAAATGGCGTCGATTGGAACAGCCAAGAAAGCCAAGTTCTGCGCTTTGAGCAACTGACCAAGATCATTAATCAAGCGCAAGGCTTTACTCTAAACGACCTCGGATGCGGCTATGGCGCACTTTTCGACTATCTGGCTTCGTGCCATCAGACGTTTGCCTATAATGGCTGCGATGTTTCTGTTGATATGATTCATGCCGCCATAACCCGCTATGCCAACAAGCCTAACGCACGGTTTGCCGTGACATCCGAACCGCCTGATATTGCCGATTACAGTGTGGCTAGTGGTATTTTCAATGTCCGCCTAAGCCGTGGCAAGGCCGAATGGCATGACTATCTCGAAGCGACCCTTGATGTACTGGATAGGAGTAGTCGATGGGGGTTTTCGTTCAACTGCCTGACATCCTACTCGGATGAGGGTAAAATGCGTGAACATCTCTACTATGCCGATCCTTGCGCTTTGTTCGATTATTGCAAGCGCCGTTATTCACGACATGTTGCCCTTTTGCACGACTACGGTCTTTATGAATTTACAATTCTGGTCAAAAAGCAACTATGAAACCACTCGTTATCTTTGGCACTGGCGATATTGCCCATCTGGCACACTACTACTTCTCCTCGGATTCCGATTATCAAGTGGTAGCCTTCACTGTTGACGCAGCCTATGTTAAAGCGGACGAATTATTTGGGTTGCCTGTGGTTCCGTTTGAAGGTATTGCCAACCGGTATCCTGTGGGTGAATATGAACTTTTCATCGCATTAAGCTACGCTAAATTGAATGAGCTAAGGAAAGCTAAATATCTTGCCGCCAAAGCATTGAGTTATCGGCTTGCCAGCTATGTAAGTTCCCGTGCAACCATTCTAAATCAGGGCATGATCGGCGACAACTGTTTTGTGCTAGAAGACAATACCATCCAGCCATTTGCTGTCATTGGCAACAATGTGACACTGTGGAGTGGGAACCACATTGGTCATCATTCCATTATCCGTGACCATTGCTTTATCGCATCGCATGTAGTGGTTTCCGGCGGCGTTGAAATTGACGAGGCTTGTTTTATTGGTGTCAATGCCACACTGCGCGATCATATCCGTGTGGGGGAGAGGTGCGTCATTGGTGCCGGTACCTTGCTTCTCTCTGATGCCGAAGCGCAAGGCGTATATATAGGGCAAGCCACAGAACGCTCACGGGTTCCTAGTAACCGCTTAAAGAAGATATAAATCGAAATATGAAATGTAAATAACATGAAAAATAAATTAGTTGATTACATCTATATCTTGTTAACCATAGGATTGACCGTTTATGGACAAATCATATTAAAGTGGCGAATCCGCTATCTAGGGAAATTGCCGGATAATATCTCAGATAAAATAAAATTTCTGGTTTCATTGATTTATGATCCTGGTATATTCTCAGGTTTCTTTGCGGCATTTTTGGCTTCGCTTGCTTGGATGGCAGCAATGACAAAGTTCGACCTCAGTCATGCCTACCCTTTTATGAGCCTGAACTTTGTCCTTGTTTTATTGTTAAGTGGTTTAATTTTTAGTGAATCGGTTACGACTAATAAAATTGTCGGGGTTACTTTCATTGTGATTGGAACTTTAATAAGTAGCTATGAATAGTCCGTCCCGAACAATAGAAAGCGGTCAAAATTTCAAATTATTTGCCATGTGTTTATTGTGGTCAATTGTTTTAGTAGGAACGCTATGTTTATTATTCGAACCTCGATGGGAGACTAATGACGATGTTGGCATGTCAATGGTGGCGCAAGGTTTTGGAATCGCAGCGTATCCTTCGCCATATATTATTTTTTCTAACATATTGTGGGGATATTTCGTTCACATATTTCCGACAATCAATGGTGTCCCAGGGTATTCTTTAGCTACTTTGATGGTGCTACTGCTAGTTGCCACAACAATCCAGTTATTCTTAATTAAAATTGGCGTTAGAAAGGACTTCGCTTTCCTTCTTGTCCTAGTGATAATTGCCAGACCCACTGTATTTCCACAATTCACAATTAATGCAGGTTTATTGACTGTATCAGCAGTAATAGGCTGGAATGTTTATCATCGGCAATTGAATGTGGGTAGTCTAATTTTATCATGTATAATGGCATTTTTGGGTTTTTTAATTCGTAGTCAAGAATTTCTATTTGTACTACTTGTAGCACTACCCTATATTCCATGGCATCGAATAAAAGATGATCGCCGCTTTCAATTGGCCTTGACAATTCTGGTTGGGTTAATCGCCGCAGCTAAGGCGATAGATTATTTTGCGTATTCTACTGTAGAATGGGATAGATTTCGTTCACTTAATTTAATCCGTGCTGCATATACTGATTTTGGAGCAGTTGCACAACTACAGAAGCGTACTGATATTTTACAGAGGTTCGGGTATTCTGAAAATGATTTAACCCTTATTGGAAACTTTTTTTTTGCTGATCCTTCAATTGCCAATCCAGAAAAACTACAAGGCATGCTTTCATCTCTTGACACATTGCCATTTTTAACTGTAAATTCTAATTTGGCTATTGATGTTCTTTCCAGCTTGGTAGACAAGGAATTATTGCCACTCACTTTTCTTGCTATGGCTCTAAATATACTTTTACCGAGTAAAAAAAATCTCTATGTATGGGGTATATTTATTGCCTTACTAGTTTTTCAAGGGGTTTTGGGTAGGCCTAGTGCAATACGTGTATACATTCCTGTTGTATCATTTATTATATTGTTATCAGTATTGTCTTCAAAATTCTCAAGTGCCAAGGGAATAATTGTTTTATTACTAAGCTTTTCCAGTATTTTTATGAATATCAAAGAATTACAGGATGAGTCTCGTAATACAAAACAATTAACAGGTATGGCTCAATCCATTGTTAAACAATTACCATTTGACAACTCTTACGTCAATTGGGGTGCGGCATTTCCATTTGAATACGCATACCCTGTTTTGGATGGAGATGTGGAGTTAAGAAAAGTGAAACTCTATTCATTAGGTGTATTCACTCTTGCTCCATTTTCAATAGCATATAAAGAAGAGGATAATGGTGAGGGGTTTATTAAAAGGTTCAGATCAACTGACGGTATTAAAATTATACTCAAACCTAATTATTTACCTTTGCTTAAAATATACTGTAAAGAACATTTTGGCAGCAAGTTAAATATTCTTTATTCAGAAATAAACGGTTTCTATAAATTAGTTACTGTAACCTGCAGAAATTAATATTTTTCTTCATGATTTAACACTATATGACAACGAACGTACCGAGATTATCCGTGAAAAGTATACCAATCGCAGCCAGTCCCTGTCGGGGCCAGATTGATAACTATACTTGGTGAGATATTGGCTCGTCATTTCTTCCTGGAGAACTCATGGCCGCTTTCTTGTGGGCGCAAATGGAGGAAGCTGAGATTATCGCAAGAGGCGGATAAATATTTGGAATATTTACCACCAGAATTTAGTCGGCCTCGAATCAGAGGGTTTGGTTGTCCGACCATCCAAACCCCAAAATACGCAGCACTGCTCATCTGTATTATATTCTTGTACCAAGCCTCCAACATAGAACAGCATAAGCTTCATAATAAATATTAATGACCATTTACAGCATTTTTAATATCAAATAGTTACTTAAAAATGAATATACGCAACATGTAGGAGCGGGCCATACCCGCGATAAATAGCCCATTTTTGCTGAATCGGCCCAATCAATCGAGGGCATGGCCAGCTCCTACGGCTTAAATAAAGTAATCAATTGATATTGAAAACGCTGTATTTGCGTGGTAACGAAAGCAAGCAGAGTCGCGTTGTCGCGTTAATATTAATCACTTACCGCGAGGCCAAAGCCAGATTTTCCATAATTGTTGCCGTTATATAGCATGTATCGTTGACCATTATGGTCAAATACAAATGGGTATTCAATCATTTCAGAATCCCAACCGCTTTTGGATATATCTATACCTACTTTACCGTCAAGTCGTTTCCAGTGAATGCCATCATATGATTCAGCGTATCCAATTCGGTATGACAAACCACGAAAGGAGTACCACATCCTCCATCGGTCACTGTCACGAATTACTGACGGTCGCGAAATTGCGTATTCTTGATCGTTAGCAAAATCGATGGCAACAAGTCCGTCTCTTCGCCAATGCACTCCATCGCTGGACTCTGCATACTTTATATGATACCGATGCTCTGGCTTGCCCTGTTTCATCTGCCAGCCCGTGCAGGACAGATACCACATACGCCACAAATCGTCTCCAGGGAGGACACAGCAGCTTGCACAAAAATGGGGTTCACTCATAGAACGATCTACGATTGGCCCATTAGAGTAACGCTCGAAATCACCTTCTTCCGTGCCAATTGATAACCCTATTGAGTTGCGAAAAGGAATGGTTACACCAAGATTCCATCCAATATAGTAAAGCAATTTTTTGCCCTGATGAAAAGCAAGCCACGTTGCCATCGCGCCACTATCATCAAACTCACCAAGCTCCCCAGGGGAAAGAACGGGGTTTGTTGATATATCTAGAATCTTATCCGGTCGATCCATATTGATTATCACAAAACTGGTGAAGCTTCTATTCGATCTGTCGCGGGAACTAAAATATATCTTGAAAACGTTTCCGTCTATACATTCAGCTATTGGAACAGCCGCATGGGAGTGCATCCACGGGGTATGACCTGATGGGCAAAAAACGAGACCTAACTTTCGCCATTTAATGCCAGTATTCATAAGCTTCTTATATTAGTGTATTATAGAGTAAAAATAAATATTATATAAAATCTAGTCCATACCTAATAATGGACATGATGCTTGAGCTTCATTTTTTTGATGCATAAATATGCCTTACTATGGTATAAGGTCGTCGTTTTGTTTCAGAGAAAACTTTGGATAGGTATATTCCGATCACTCCTATAAAAGAAATGATCATCCCGCCGATAAGCCAGATGGATGCCATCACAGATGTCCAGCCAATTAATGGGTTAGTGAGGAACATCCAGTTAACTAGTAGATAAATAATATAGATAATAGCACTTATTGAAATTAAAACTCCGAAATAGAATATTCCAATTAAAGGTGCGTTGCTGAACGAAGTAACTGAATTGACAAGCAAAGACGCTTTTTTGCGTAAGGTGTAAGTTGTTTCACTGGAATTATGCTTTTTGACCGTTTGAGGGATTTGATTGAAGCCTGTAATATGCCAAAGGCCTGCAATGAAAAGTTCTCGCTCCTTGTGGAGCAACAAGGCATTGACGTAGCGCCGAGTCATAAGGCGTGCGGTGACCACATTTTCGGGTAGGGCAATACCTGTGAATGCTTTGAAAAAGCGATAGAAAAAATGTCCGCTCCACTTCTCGAAAAAGGAACCTTTACGCTGCTTTTGCATGCCATAAACTACATCACATTTTTCGGTTGCCATCAGTTCGGCAAAAGGGATTAACCATTCCGGGTCTTCCTCCAAGTCGCAATCAATTAAAAAGACGTATTGACCGATTGATTGGGCTAGACCGGTCATCATAGCCTTGTGGTGTCCAAAGTTTCTGGAGAGGTCAACGATTATTACGTGCGAGTCTAATTCGCTGATATGAATCGCCAAATCAAGACTATTATCAGGGGATCCGTCATTGACCAAAACAATTTCGTAGTCGTCGTCAGCAAGCTGAGTGGCAGCCGCACTGACCCGCTGATAAAATTCTTGGATATGCTGTGAGGATTTATAAAGGGTGGCGACAATTGAAATTTTCATAGCTTCCCATTGTAACAGATTTTATTAGCCACATACTGATGCCACTCTCGATTTTACAAAAAATTATGGTTCATTGGGACAATACTTTCGCCAAAATTCACGCTGCTTTTGCATGAATTCTGCCGATTTCCGCAGTTTGGAAAATCCTGCCGTCGATTAAACACGCCTCGCCCCTTTTGCCGAGTGAATTTATAATCCTCCGCGTGTATTTCCGTACACTGAAGACGATTTTCAAGTATCGCTGAACAACGGCACCTTCTCGCACCGCTCCGCCTTCAGGTTGGTTTTCACGATGACGGCGGCATTCAGCCATTCGGGGAAGTTCCCGTGCCAAGCCTGCACCTGGCAGACGCGGGTGCAGATGCCCTTTTCAACCGTACCCGTTTTAAGGTGCGCATCCGTCAATGTTTCCGGCGTTAGCTTTTCGCCGTATTTGCGCCGCATGCCTTTGCCCGGATACCCGCCTGCGTAGGGGAGGTAAGGCGCGGAGTCATGGCGCAACTTGGAGACGGGATGCCAGCGCAACATCGGCCACTCTATTTTTTCCTTTAAAAAAATAGCTGCACCGTCCGCAAGCCCTCGCTTTTTCCCGTCCAACGGGACAAGCCCATCAGGGTGATACGCTCCGTCATCGCCAACGCGTCATTGGCGACGGGGGTTGGCTCGTTCAGGGTGCGCTGTGTTAAGTGTGGACTCAGTGTGCTTATTATTGCTATGATTCCATCCCCGGTCACACTAAGAACAGGAATAGATTTATCATATGGTTGGCATCCCTATGGTGTTAATTTGTCCGCATTTGCAGTGCCTTGGTCAGAATCTTATTACAATCTATATAGTTCATGACATAACCCTATTAAATAGAATTTCCTACTATGACCAAGAGAATACCATTTAACTTTCCATACATGACGGGCAAGGAGTTGTATTATATCGCTGATGCACACTTCAAGGGTAAACTTGCCGGCGATGGCCCCTATACGAAAAAATGCCACCTGTGGCTGGAAAACCAAACCTGTACGCAAAAAGCACTTCTGACACATTCATGCACTGCCGCACTCGAAATGGCGGCCATTTTAGCGAATATCCAACCGGGCGACGAGGTCATCATGCCTTCGTTTACCTTCGTTTCCACCGCGAATGCATTTGTGCTGCGAGGGGCAGTTCCCGTATTTGTGGATATCCGGCCTGATACCTTAAACATTGACGAAAGTAAGATCAGTGCGGCCATAACAGCAAAGACTCGAGCCATTGTCGCGGTGCATTATGCCGGTGTCGGCTGCGAGATGCATCCCATCATGGATATTGCCCGTAGTCACGGATTGTTGGTGATAGAAGATGCTGCCCAAGGCATAATGGCAACTTATCAGGGATGCCCTCTGGGTTCGATTGGGCACTTTGGAGCGCTTTCTTTCCATGAAACTAAAAATATTATTTGCGGGGAGGGCGGGGCTTTATTGGTAAACGATGAAAGTTACGCCGAACGTGCCGAAATTATCCGTGAAAAGGGTACTAATCGCAGCCAATTTTTTCGAGGCCAGACTGATAAATATACTTGGTGCGATATCGGCTCGTCATTTCTTCCTGGAGAACTCATGGCAGCTTTTTTATGGGCCCAAATGGAGGAAGCGGAAATTATAACCCAGAGACGGATAAATATTTGGAATATTTACCATGAAAATTTTATCGATCTTGAATCGAAAGGTTTAATCGTTAGGCCAACTGTGCCACGGCATACCCAGCACAATGCCCACATGTATTACATTCTTGTGCCAACGCTTGAACATAGAACCTCGTTGATCCGTAGACTTTCCGAGTGTGGAATAACTGCTGTTTTCCATTACATTCCATTGCATAGTTCGCCCGCAGGACTTCGTTATGGTAGGGCATCGGGAAACTTATCGAATACAATTTGCATCAGTGACCGTCTGTTGAGGTTACCACTCTTTCCAGAACTCGAACCCAATCAGGCAGAGTCAGTCGTTGCTGTTGTGGATGAACACCTAAGGCACTTTAGGTCGGTCTAAATATATATATCATGTACCTAACCTTCAATACCTTCGCCGAAATTCACGCTGCTTTTGCCGGATGTCCTTTTCCACCGTATCTGATTTCAGGTGCGCATCCGTCCTTCAGCCATACCGACTTGATCCAGGTTAAATGCTGCTTGGTGAGTTGCCAGTGCGACGCCGACCACTCAATTTCATCCTTTAAATCGCTGTATCGTCCGATAGCTCCCGCCTTTTTCAGTCCAACGGGACGAGCCCAACGGGGTGACACGTCCCGTCATCGCCAACATGGAATCTACGGAGAGGGTTAGCTGATTCAGTGTGCGCCGTGCTAAGTGTGGACTCAATGTGCATATTATTGCTATGATTCCATTCATGGTTAGATTAGACGCGGGATGTCGGCTGTTGTGATTAACTCTGTATTCTATCTTTTCTGGCCATCTATCCTTGCCCCGAATTTCAAAATCACTCATGCTGATTGGCGAAGGTGTTGTAGAGTTCATTATAAAATCAAACAATAATTCCATGAAAAGTCGTAATGCTTTTTTTACATGCCTGATGCTCGCATTTGTTTCATCGGTTTATGTTGGCTGGCAATTATGGGGGCTTCGCTATACTAACCATGATGACATATTCTTTAATTTAGCCGCTTGGATTTTTTCAGATAACTATTTTGATTTTGCCAATCAAGTGGCACAAACGCATGGTAGACTGCCCGCTTTCATCAATATGCCTGTAGTTCTTGGTGTCGATAGGCTTAGTGAATCCTATATTTACGACATTGTAAATATTGGATTTTTTCTGAGTATTTATATAGCTTTGGCATGGTTGTTGAGTAAATTTGGACCTATTTGTAATGCCGTGTCACTTGTTGCGATTGCTTTGATACTGTTTCCATTACATTACTATTTCACTTTTCCGCAAGGGTATCCGGTAATGGCTGCATGGGAAGTCAGTTTTGTGTTATTGGCTGCCATTTTTTTGATCGAGCATATTCAAGATAAATCCAGATGGAGAATTGCGACATCTGTCATTCTATTTTTTTGTTCTTTATGGGGTGCTGAATACAATCTAGTGCTGCATCCATTTCTAATGCTTACCCCATTACTTTTTATGTATGATAATCAAAAATTTGTTAACTACAACTTAAAATCATTTTGCTATCGTTTGCTAGGTATTTATTGGCCTTATATTATTGCCCTCGGAGTTTTTGTGTTTGCATATGATGTCTATTCTGATGTTGTTCACCATATTTCAACAGAAAAAGCCAGTAGATTGAAACCAAATTTAGAATTTAATGATTGGTTTAATACATTAGCTATTTTGGAAGCAAAGGCATTTTTGCCGATCAGTCTGTGGTTTGGGATTAAATTGACTGCTGCTGTCTCACAAGGTGTACCTGATATTTCTTCAGTTCTAAACTATACCAGTATTTTTAAAGGATTTTATGACAGGAAGTCGTTATTGATATTTTTTATATTGGCATGGGTATTTTGCTCCCTTGCTTTGCATATCCATAAGTTCAACTTAAAAGTTATCAGAAATTATTCTATTATATTAATAATTTTTGCTCTAGTGCCTTTTTCAGTTTTGTCTGTATCGTCACTTTATCAAAATAACGTGCGAGAAGGATGGACTCAAGGTCATCTCGCAACATTTTATGCCCAGCTTGGGATGGCCGGACTATTCTTTTTGCTTTTTTCTATCCTAAGCAATCTTTCCTCCAGCCTATTGTTTCGCACGATTAGCATTCAGGTTGGCGCATTGGTACTTGCTGGAGTCATAACGATGACGTTTGTATATAACAATGCCAACCGACAGGTAATGAGTGCAAATTCTCAAAAGTGGTTTGCAATGCGTGAACTTGTTGACTATATAAGGATAGAGCGTCCAGATTTGGGGAAACGCATTTTTTTTGCGCCGTCTTTTTGGACATATTCCGGTGTAAGCAATATTCCAAAAGAACAGGAATTTGTCAAGGAATTTGGTGGAGATAACTATTGGACAAAATATATTGGCTCTGTTTTAAAATACAAGCTAATGGTTAAAAATGATGTCTATGAAGCAAATCAAGATTCAGTTTTTGTCACTTATTTCTCCACTCCTTTAGGTGCGCCGTTGTTAGTTTTATATGAAAGAAATAATAAAGACGATGGCGGTCTTATTTCGCTTATTTCATCTCGCCCCTTGTTAGGTTCATTGTATTATGATTATATCAATGGATCGTTAATTCAAAAAGACATGGTTGATTGGAATTGTCAGCGTGTTTGTTTGAAACGTTGGCATAGCAGTCAACCAATTCAGACCGAAAGCCTATCATTTGCATCTCACGACCATGGCCCTTCCAGCATGCTTTCACAATTTTTCCTGGGTCGAGGAGGATCGTATGGAATACCATTACTCAACACCAATGAATTAAAAGTTGTTGACTGGGGACCGCAAACTTCGTCATTGGGGTTATTGCCAAATATTCAGCCGAATGGACAAGTAGGTATTTGGATTAAACTGCAAAATGAACTGCATGAGGATACTCGGGTTTATTTGGATGGGATGCCTGGAACATCCATTGGCATACAAGGAAATTTACTTACTGCGGGGTTTTCCGCAGAGAACTTTAAAACAGAAGGAAAAAAAGTCTTAATCATCAAGACTGCTTCAACAGGGAAGGTTTTAATAGTAGGGAACCATGTTGTTGAACCTGATCATTGATTTTTTTAATTCTGAACATATTACTACTGAAAATGATTTGCGGGGCAAGCCTTCTGGTTATGCTCCCCTACCATCCTGGGTGGAAGTGTTTTGCGTTTGTGCAGTGCATCAAGGTGAACGTTTCTGGAACGAAAGTCGCCCATGTGGGAAATTTACCCAATATTTTCTCGCGCCCAAGCTTTCGAGCAAGCTGAAATCGAAAGAATCAAGTTTGCGAACCCTGGATTTGCGATAATTTTCGATCTCGGGCTCGATGATCGGGAAGACCTTCGGTTTCGCAACACCCATCCGCTGTTACAGCAATATATCCTTGATAACTTCGAACCCGTGGATGGTTACTCGAAAAATCATGTTTATCACATATATAAAAGAAGATAAAAATAGTTAGTGCCGGGTAAGCCATAATTTATTGTCACGGACCACAGGGACGGAACTTTTGACGTAAACTGCCAACATCTCGATGTGAGACGGCCCCCGTGTAACTGGAGGGCAGGATGTTTTAATGGCGGGCATGCTTGTAATTCCTGAAAATCATCCGGTGGAAAAAATGGACATTAGGGTAAAAAAACAGCATTGATGGTGTCGATAGCGCACCTTCCAACCCTGCGCCGGCCTCGCCCTTTGGCGGGCTAAAGGACGCCTTGCTCCTATGTTTTCAGATGTCTTGGTGTTTTGGCTAGCAATCTCTACCCGGACAAGGCAGTTTTTGTAATATAATTGGTATTGGCTGGGAAGATAGCCCCGCCGGTGCTTACCGGTGAGCAACAAACAACGGGGAAGTCCCTAAAACTGACCGCAATCCAGTGTCGGTTGGGCGGATGGGACAGCGGTCGAGCATTGGCCGTCCATGCGTCTGGCAGGTCTTCCCTGGTTTTCAAACCATTGGAAATAACGGGTTAAAACATGCAAGTACCATTAGAGATTACGTTCCACGGCATTGCCCACTCCGACGCCGCAGAAGCGAAAATCCGCGAAAAAGCGGCGAAACTGGAGCAGTTCTGCGACAACATTATCAGTTGCAGGGTCGCTGTTGAACTTGATCATCAGCACCAGCAGCAAGGTAATCTCTTCCACGTCCGCATCGACCTTAGCGTTCCCAATAAGCATATCGTGATCAGCCGCGAGCGTCATGACAAGCAATCGCACGAGGATCTGTACGTGGCCCTGCGCGATGCCTTCGACGTGGCCAAGCGTCAACTCGAAGAATATATGCGCATCCAACGCGGCGAAGTGAAAAAACATCAGGCGCCTGCCATTACCGAAACGCCCTGAGGCCATTCGCTTCCCGTTTGTGCCGGCTTCAACGGCAGCGCCCTATGTTTACGCTGAAGCCGACCACCTAAAGAGTTGAATTCAATCAATCACCTCCTTCAATTATGGGTTTGAACATGGCAAAAACATACATTACAAAAACAAGCTTTAACTTGCTGAAATTTGCGCTGTTGGCGGTCTACGCCGCAGGCTTGGGATTGATGGCCGGTTGCGGCGACAATGGCAGTTCCAGCAGCGGCCCGGCCAGCGTTCCTGCGAAAATCAGCGGCAAGATCAGCAACAAGAACGGCCCTCTCGATGAAGGCAAGCTTGATGTGCGGGATAAATCGGGCAATGTCGTCGTCACCACCCATTTCACCAATGGGCAATACAACGTGACCGTGCCGGCCGGCACGGCCTACCCGATTGTCATCGCTGCCCATCCGCCCGCCGATGCGCTGCTGAGCGATCCGGTCAAGGCCGTGGTGACCAGTCCCATCGCGGATGTCATGGATGTATCGGCAGTGACCACCGATATCGTCGATGGCGCAATCGCTTTGGGCGGCATCACCGAGGAAAACATTACCAAGGCTTCCGGCGTCGCCATCAATATGCGGCAAAAAGAAGGCGTCAGTGCCGGTGCCGGCGGCAGTGGCGGCGGGCCTGGCAACAGCGGCGGCGGAGCGGGGGCGGGTGGTCATGGCGGCCATAACATGGATGCCATGAGAGACGCCTCGAAAAAGGCGACCGAAAGCGAACCTGAGAAAAAATAAATCCTAAAATCTCAGCGTCAGGCCGGATTGGCTTGTCTTTTCATGATCCGGTGCGGGGTTGCAAAGCCTTGCGCCGGACCTTCGACATCAGCCATCGAATAAGCTTTTCTGACACGCATGGCCCGAACCAGTGTTCCCGTGCAAAGTTCACGGAGTCTGTCTTTTTGGACGTTGCTACTTTTTGCCCTGCGACTTGGCGGGCTCATGCCGTTTACCGCTTGGTTCGCGCTCAGTCTGCTGATTGGGGTTTGGTACGCTTTCGAAATCCGTATTGCCCGTCCACCCATGTTCTGGATGGGGGAACCCAAGCCTGTAGACAGGATGAATCCCTTCACTTGGACGCGCACCCTGCGCAACCAAGGTTTCATGTTGGGATACTCCGATCTTAGGGGGAATTCGCTATGGGCCATTTACGCGCTGACAACGCCACAGCAAGATGCAACCAGTCTGAAGCCGCCCGAAGGGTTCACGGCTGACTGGCGGAGTTTATACCGCGTTGCCCCCGTACATTTCAGTGGTAGTGGCTATGAACCTGGTCATTTGGCGCCCAGTCATGCCATTGGCCTCGTTTACGGGCAGGAAGGGCTACTGGACGCTTTCCGCATGGCCAACGCCACGCCGCAGAAAGCCGGTCTCAAGGATAAATTCTGGGTGCGTTTGGATGAGTTGGAAGTGGATTCGTTTGCCAAGCAATTCGGGAAAATCTGGGTGACTTCCGGCCCGGTTTTCTACCCTCCCTTAGAGCGTCTGCATTCGTCATGGCGGGTTGAAGTTCCAGATGCCTTCTACACAATCATTGTCGCCCCCGACGCGAAAAAGATGTTGGCCTTGATCATACCGCAAACCGTGCGAGGCGATGAGCCTTTGGATCATTATGTGACCAGCGTTGACGCGATTGAAAAGCGCACGGGCTTTGATTTCTTCCATGAACTCGACGATGCCGAGGAAAACCAGATGGAGGCCACCATAGACCCCGACGCCTGGCATTTGCGGGAGCTGGCCCGCCAGCCCAGGCGCACCAGCCTTAAAACTGACAATCGATCAGAAGCCAAGGAAAGCCCATGAACCAAACAGTTAGCCGGCTCTATCCGCCACCGCACGAACCCCTACCCTTGCATGGCCTTTATCTGGGTTTACATTTGCATGAACTGGGTTCGCCCGAACACCCGTTTGTCTATGCCAATTTCCTTTCCAGTTTGGATGGGCGGATCGCCTTGGAAAAACTAAACGGCGACTCTTATCTGCCGAAAAGCCTGACCACCCCCGCTGATTTCCGCCTGTTTCTTGAATTGCAAGCCCAAGCGGACTGCCTGATCACCCATGGCGGCTATCTGCGTTCGCTCAGTGCGGGTAAACTCGGCAACATTCTGCACATCGGCCAGCGCGAAGAAAGCACCGATCTCCTCCAATGGCGCGTCGAGCATGGCCTAAACCCGCAGCCCGTCATTGTCGTTGCCAGCGCGAGCCTGGATTTTCCGCTGCCGGATTCAATCCGCGAACACAGCCAAACCTGCCTGATCGCCACCGGGGAAAATGCCGACCCGGCTAAAGTCAGACAGTGGCGGGACATTGGCTATGAAGTCATTTTTGCAGGGAAAGACCGACAGGTGGAAGGCGGGCCGTTGGTAGACATTTTGGCAAAAAGGGGCTTGCGCAGTCACTATTTGATTGCCGGGCCTGACATGTTGGATACCCTGTTGCGCGATGGGAAATTGAGTCGACTGTTTCAGACCATCACCCATCAACTGATGGGAGGCCAAGGCTTCCGCACCCTATCGCCTGGGCCGGAGTACGGGCCTTTAGGCCATTTGAAGCTGCGTTCCTTATATTATGACCCCAGTTCGCCTTACGACACTGGTCAGTGGTTCGCACAGTTCGATGTTAATTAATAGCGCTTATCCGCCGCGTTCAACACCGTATCTTCGATTGAAGCTAGGTGGTGCGGCGAATAAACGCAATTCGTTAGTGTACTGCTATTTTTTTATTATCCTAAAACCGAGAATTCTAATATGAGTCAAACCCTATTCGACCAAGCACAAAAACATATCCCCGGTGGCGTCAATTCCCCGGTGCGGGCTTTCAAGGGCGTTGGCGGAACGCCAGTTTTCGTAGATCGTGCCGAAGGACCCTATTTTTTAGCCGCAGATAATAAGTATTACATCGACTATGTCGGCTCTTGGGGGCCCATGGTTCTAGGCCATAGCCACCCGCAAGTCATCACGGCTGTGCATAAAGCGGTGGACAGAGGCTTGAGTTATGGAGCGCCGACGACGCTGGAAACCGCGATGGCGGAGAAAGTCTGCGAACTCGTGCCTTCCATCGAATTGGTGCGCATGGTCAGTTCCGGCACCGAAGCCACGATGAGCGCGATCCGCTTGGCGAGGGGGTACACCGGACGGGACAAGATCGTCAAGTTCGAGGGCTGTTATCACGGCCATTCCGACTCGTTGCTGGTGAAGGCCGGATCCGGCGCGTTGACCTTGGGAGTGCCTAGTTCCCCCGGCGTGCCTGCTGCATTGGCCGAACTCACGTTGACCTTGGCTTACAACGACTCGGCTGCGGTGCAGGAAGCCTTCGCCCGCTTGGGTGCGGAAATCGCCTGTATCATTGTCGAGCCAGTGGCCGGCAATATGAATTGCGTCCCGCCAGTTGCCGGTTTTTTGGAAACGCTGCGCGAGGCGTGCGACCAGTCCGGCGCGGTGTTGATTTTCGACGAGGTGATGACCGGCTTCCGCGTGGCTTTGGGTGGGGCACAAGCTTTATATGGCATTACGCCGGATTTGACCACCTTGGGTAAGGTCATCGGCGGTGGTTTGCCGGTGGGGGCTTTCGGCGGCAAGCGTGCCATCATGGAGCAACTCGCCCCGCTAGGCCCGGTCTATCAAGCCGGGACACTCTCCGGCAACCCGGTCGCAATGGCTGCGGGTTTGAAGACTTTGGAATTGGTTTCCGTGCCAGGCTTCTATGATGAACTGGCCGGGAAGACCCGCTACCTGACCCAAGGTTTGATGGATAGGGCCAAAAAGGCGGGCATACCGTTTACCACTAACCAAGTCGGCGGTATGTTTGGCCTGTTCTTCACCGAGGCAGAAACAGTCGATAGCTTTGAAAAGGTCATGGCTTGCGATGTGGGGCGGTTCAAGCGATTTTTTCATGGCATGCTGGAGGAAGGCGTTTATCTTGCCCCTTCCGCCTTTGAAGCTGGGTTTGTCTCAGCCGCCCACAGCCAAGCCGTGTTGGATGAGACGCTGGCGGCGGCAGGGAGGGTGTTTGGAAGGTTGTAAGCCGATTCCTTCATTGATTGTTGTATCAAAGTTTGCGCTAAACGCGGAAATATTTTACCCCTTTCAGACTTGAATGGCCCGCTCTATAGCATCGGCAACCCAAGCATTCAGGCTCTTCCCGGATTTTGCTGCTTCAATCGCGGCTTGGGTATGCAAAGCCGGGGCTATGCGCAAATGCAGCTTACCAGAATAGGTTTTTCGTGGGGTCTGGTTTTTTTCGGCGCAAATCTTCAGATATTCCTCAATGGTATTCGCCATTTCGCACTGCAATTCGTCCACCGATTCACCGTAAAAAGTATGTGGAGCCGAGTTAATGACGGTTCCACATAATTGGTTTATTTCCGGGTCATATTCGATTTTGGCGACAAAGCCTTTGTAATTCATAGTGTTCATGGTTTGATTCCGTGATACTCCAAAAACTTCCTCAAGCTGGCAACAGCACCTTTGTCCATTGTTGGCGATGGGTGTGGTCTATGTTGCACCACGGTATCAAATTAACATAACCCCTTGCGAATATGCTAGTCTGATGCCACATCAACCGGGCAAACAACACCGTGGAATTGCAGAACCTTTCCCTCAACACACTCCTGATATTAGCCGCGCTGATCGGCTTGGTTTTAGGCTATGCCATCGCCGCATTCATCTCACTGCGAAGAGTTCAAAACCTGACAATCGAGTTGGCGGTTGCCACTGAAAAAAACTCACGGATCAACGAACTGGAAAGCCAGCTTAAGGGCAAATCCACCCAAAACGAAGACCTGCAACGCGAACAGGCCGGTTTGCAAATGCAACTGACAGAGCAGCGAAAATCCATGGATGAAAAGCTTGCGCTACTGCAACAGGCCGAGGTGGAATTGACGGAACGGTTCGAGAATCTAGCCAACCGCATTCTGGAGGAAAAATCCCACACTTTCGCTGAACGCAACAGGCTTCAACTGGACGGACTGCTTATGCCATTCCGGCAACAACTGGGCGAGTTCAAGCAACGGGTGGATGAAATCCACGTCGATGATGCCCGTGACCGCGCTTCGCTGCGGCAGGAAATCAAACACCTACAGGATCAGACCCGGCAGATCAACGAAGACGCAGTGAACCTTACCCGAGCCCTCAAAGGCGACAAGAAAGTCCAAGGCACTTGGGGGGAGATGATTTTGGAACGGGTGTTGGAACGCTCGGGACTTCGCAAAGGGGTGGAATACGCCATCCAAGGCGGCTACCGCGATGCCGGACAGCGTTTGTTCAAGCCGGATGTCATCGTGTACCTACCTGAGAACAAGGATATAGTCATCGACTCGAAAGTGTCTCTCGTGGCCTACGAGCGTTACGCTTCCCTGGACGAAGGGCCGGAGCGCGAAGCCGCCCTGCGCGAACATATATTGGCTGTGCGCAAGCATGTCAAAACGTTGGGGGGGAAGGATTACTCCGCGTTAAAGGGCTTGCGTTCGTTGGATTTCGTGCTGATGTTCCTGCCGATAGAAGCTGCTTTCTTGCTGGCCTTCCAGCACGACGAAGCCTTGTTCGACGATGCCTTTGCAGAGAACATCGTCATTGTCACGCCGACCACGCTGCTGGCTACCCTGCGCACGGTGGAGAACATCTGGCGCTACGAAAAGCAGAACGAAAATGCCAGGCTGATCTTTGACAAAGCTGGCACAATCTATGACAAACTGCGGGGATTTTTGGAAGACATGGAAAAACTAGGGTTTCAAATCGACGGGCTACATAAAACTTACGAAGATGCGATGAATAAGCTAAGCCGTGGACGGGGCAATCTAGTCCGCCAAGCGGAAGGTTTTGTCGAACTCGGTGTGAAAGTGGGCAAGAGTCTGCCGAGGGCAACTCTGGAGCGGGCAGGTTTGGAAGAGCCTGAGGCGTAGAGGCGGGTTCCAAACCCGCCCCTACGTTATCCCGCGATTGGAATCGGGCCGACTCGGTTTTAAAAGCCAAGTCGATCTAATGATGGGATCCCACCAATAACAGCTCGTTTTTTCAACTGTCGTTTAATGAAAGGAAACAAAAGGTGTAAAATCGACTCCAACATAGCCGATATACCATCACCGACCACAGGAGACTCCATGGCTAACATCACAAAATCCGCTGTCGAAAATTTGCTGAAGGATTTCATCGACCCCAACTTGGGCATGGACCTTGTCTCCGCCAAGGCGGTGAAGAAAATTGAGGTGGAAGATTCCCGGATCGCCATCAAAATTGTGTTGGGTTATCCGGCTTCCAGCATCAGAACCGAAATGGCCGAGGCCATCCGCTCGAAAATCAGCGATGGCACAGGCGTGGTCGATGTCGTCGTCGATCTCGGCAGCGAGATTGTGTCCCATGCCGTGCAGAAGAATCTTAAGCCCATGCCAGGTGTGAAAAACATCATCGCCGTTGCTTCCGGCAAGGGCGGTGTGGGCAAGTCCACCACGGCGGTTAATTTGGCTTTGGCCTTGTCTGCCGAGGGCGCACGGGTCGGCATACTGGATGCCGACATCTATGGCCCTAGCCAACCGACTATGTTGGGCCTTGCCGGCAAGCCGGAGGTGGACGGTCAATCCATCTTGCCGAAGGTTGCCTATGGCGTGCAGTCGATGTCCATCGGTTATTTGGTCGATGAGGAAACGCCGATGATTTGGCGCGGACCCATGGTTACGGGGGCTTTGCAGCAGTTGCTGAATGACACCCGTTGGGATAAATTGGATTATTTAATCATCGACCTGCCTCCCGGCACCGGCGATATTCAGTTGACCTTGGCCCAACAAATTCCGGTGTCTGGCGCGGTCATTGTCACCACCCCGCAAGACATCGCCCTGCTCGATGCGCAAAGGGGCTTGAAGATGTTCGAGAAGGTAAGCGTCCCCGTGCTGGGCATCATCGAGAATATGAGTGTCCACATCTGTTCCAATTGCGGCCATGAGGAGCATATTTTCGGTTCCGGCGGTGCCTCGAAAATGTCGGAAAAGTACGGCGTGGACTTGCTGGGTTCCTTGCCCTTGGATATACGCATCCGGGAGCAAGCGGACGGCGGCCATCCCACCGTGGTGGCCGACCCGCAAGGCCGTAGCGCACAGATTTACCGCGAAATCGCCCGCAAGTTGGCGGGGCGGCTGGCACTCACCACCAAGGACTACAGCGCGAAGTTCCCCACCATCAGCATTGTGAATAATTGATGAGACTGTGTGACCGCGACATCATCGCCGCCCTGGACGCAGGGCGCATCAAGATTAACCCTCGCCCGCCCGACGTGCGCATCAGCGGGGTCAGCATGGATTTGCTGCTCGGCAACCGCTTCCGCGTATTCAGTTCCCACACCACGCCTTACATCGACCTGTCGGGTTCGCGCGAGGAAATGAACGCCGCCATCGAACGGGTCATGAGCGATGAAATCGTCATTGGCGAAGGCGAGGCGTTTTTCCTCCATCCGGGCGAGTTGGCCTTGGGGGCAACCGAGGATTCGATTACCCTGCCCGACGACATCGTCGGCTGGCTGGACGGGCGATCCAGCTTGGCCCGGCTCGGCTTGATGGTGCATGTCACCGCCCACCGCATCGACCCGGGCTGGAGCGGCAACATCGTGCTAGAGTTCTTCAACTCGGGAAAACTGCCTTTGGCTTTGCGCCCTGGCATGTCCATCGGCGCGATTAGCTTCGAGCCGATGTCTGGCCCGGCGGACCGACCCTACCGCAAACGCGCCGATGCCAAATACCGCGACCAGGACGGCCCCACGGCCAGCAGGATCGGCGAGGATAAATAATTCAGTATGAAGAGGGCAAGCCCATGCGTAATCACACTGCCAAAACCTGCATTGGAACAGGCTCAATCTTGGTGCTTTTGGTGTGCGCTCAGGCCACAGGCGCAGACACTGTGTATAAGTGCGTGAAAAATGGCAAGATAAGCTACTCCTCGAATCCATCGGACAAAAACGGTCAGTGCCAACAGACGGTCATTAGGGATGACGGGCCTAACCCGGAAGACTTGGCCAGATTGTTGGAGCAGAAAAAGCTCCGCCAGGAAGAGGAAAGCAAAGCCAACGAAGCGGCCTTGAAGGAAAGGGAAGTCCGCGCAAAAGAAATGGAAGCTTTAGCGGCAAGCCGCCGCGCCCGTGCCGTGGAGGAGGAACTGCTGCTGCTAAGGCAAACCCCGCCGGCCCCTCCCCCGGTGGCCGGCTATCCATTCTATAATCCTTATGGGGGAGTCATACCCGGCCCCATCCACCCCTATCCTCCGCACGATCACCGACCGCATGATCGGGGCTATGAGGTGCCAAGACAACCGATGCAACCCAATCCCCACAATCAACCACCGCCGACTATCATGCAGTTGCGGACACGATGACAGACGGCTATGGGACGGGCGAAGAATTTTAGTCCATTATTACCGTTGCGAGCCTGTTTGGGCTTTGTTGACGCCCACGTTTAAACCGTGAGGGTGTAAAATTCCCGCCTGATAGCCCAGCAATAACAGAAAGAACAGGGCGATGGAGATGCCGATGCGCAAGGTGAGCGCCTTCACGGTTCGCTGCGAGCCACCGCCGTCCTTGAACAAATAGCGCAAAGCCAAGCCTAAGCTGGCAATGATCAAAATTAACACGAACACAATCATAGTCTTGGTAATCATGGCTTTTCTTAAGCTTCGCAGTCGGATCATTACGGTTTTGTGGGCATCATTATAAATCACTGGTTTAGTCATCCGATGAAAAATTATCAATTCAGGCCAGGATGGGCGGCTACATTGGCCGTGGCCCTGTCAGTGCCACTTTTCGTGTCCTTGGGATTTTGGCAATTGCACAGGGCCGAAGAAAAGCGGGCATTGATGGAACAGCGGGAGCAGCGCCTAGGCGGGCCGGTGCTGTCTGCCGAAACCCCGGCCTGGGCGACGGAGGCAAACCGCTACGCCCGCGTTGAACTGGCGGGTGAGTTTGACGCGGAACACCAATTCCTGCTGGACAATCAAATGTTCAACCAACAGGCGGGTTATCTGGCGCTGACCCCATTGCACATCGACGGGCGGCAAGAAGCCGTGCTGGTCAACCGGGGTTGGTTGCCCGTCGGCAAAGACCGTAGCCATCTTCCCGACCTCGCCATCAAGCAAACCAAGGCTCGTTTGGTGGGCATCATCGACAAGTTGCCCGGTGTCGGGTTCCAGATCAAGGGGGCAGACATTCCCTCTCCCGGTTGGCCTGCCGTGGTGCAAGTCGCCAACGCAGAGCGTTTATCCGAACGGCTAGGTTATCGGCTGTTGCCTTATCAGGTATTATTGCTGCCCGACGCGACCGAAGCCTATGCGCGGGACTGGAAGCCTCCCAGCTTCCATCCAGAAACCAGCCAAGGCTATGCCTTACAATGGTTTTCCTTCGCGCTGGTCGCGTCGATTTTGTATGGATGGCATGGCTTTAAGCCAAGGGGATGATTCAGGGGGAATGATTCAGGCTCCGTTGCAAAGCTTACCTGTAGGGGTGGCTTCGGCCCCCCATGGGCGAATGAATTCGCCCCTACGCTATTTAATGACAGATGTTACGCGTGGACCTACGGCTGGAGCGTCAAAGCTTGCTTTGACATCAAGGCGAAGCCTTGACGGATACGTTGCCAAAGCAAGCTTTGGCGCTCCCTGCGTAACATCAGTTAATGATCGATTCATAAAACATAAGGGTATCCCAATAGTGACCACAAGCAATTCCAATCCATGGCGCAACCGTATCATGGTTCTGTCGATAGCACTGATTTGCATCATTCCGTTCAGCTTCGCCTGGTATCTGGCGAAGAACCCAGAATTAATCAAGGATAGGCAGAAGACTAATTTTGGTCATCTGGTCACGCCGGCCCAGACCCTCGACTATGACTTGTTTTTGCAATCGCCTGTCACGGGGGTGGAAAACCTGCCGGAACTTAAAGGCCACTGGGTCATAGTGCAGTTTGTCGCCACCCCTGTTTGCGGCGATGGTTGCAAGCAAACCTTGCAAAAGACCGAAAAGGTCCGCCTGTTGACGAGCAAGGACATTTCGCGTGTCCGGCGTTTGCTGGTTTTCCCTGGCAATGCCGACCCGGCATCGACGAAGGACATCGCCCTGCAATACCCGACTTTGTTGATGACCGGCATGTCCGCAGCCTTGCAGCAACGCCTGCAAGAGGCGGTGGGCGGATCGGTGCAGGATGGCACGGTGTTCCTGCTTGACCCCCAGTCCAATGTGATGATGTGGTATGAACCCGGTGCCGACCCTTTTGGCATATTGCGGGATTTGCAACGCTTGTTAAGAATCTCACAGATCGGCTGATGGCATGATTCAACATTAAATTTAAAGAAAATTCCCTATGTTCAGAAAACTTGCCCTGCTTTGTGTATTCCTGACCCTTTGTGTGACGGTTATGGGTGCTTATGTCCGCATTTCCGACGCTGGCCTAGGTTGCCCGCAATGGCCGGGTTGCCTCGGCTTGCCCATCGTCGAAGAATCAGCCAATTCACTGCCCGCACTGGAACCCGCATTGGCTGAATCTTCCGTCCCAACCAACCCGGACAGTGCCGAAGCCTGGATCAAAACGGCGAACCGCTATTTGGCCGGTGGGTTGGGCCTTCTTGTGCTGGCCTTGTTTGCGCTGTCGTTCCGGGTCAAAGAACGTCGCCTATCGGCGGTGCTGCTGTCGCTGTTGGCGTTGACACTGGTCGTCCTGCTGGCGGCCCTAGGGAGGTGGGGAGGCACACTGATAACCGTCCCGGCGGTGGTCACCGTACATCTGCTGGCGGGGTTGGCCACGCTCGGTGTCCTCTATTGGCTGAACCTCAACCAAAGCCCCCATGCGACCGACCGGCCCTTCGTTAGCCCGGGGCTGCGCTGGCTGGCTAGGTTCGGGTTGCTGGTGCTTTTGCTCCAGATTGCCTTGGGTGCTTGGACCAGCGCGAATCATGCCGGTTTGACCTGCCAGGACTTTCCGACTTGCCTGAACAGCTACGACCCGCCAGTCAATTATGCCGATGCCTTCAGCCTTTCCTCTGAGGCATTCAATGCGCCGCCGGCCCAATTATCGTTTGCCGCCAGGGCAGCGATACACTGGTTGCACCGGCTAGGCGCGGCACTGACCTTCCTGTTGCTGACTCTGCTTGCGCTGAACCTGACCTCCAACCGCAACGCCCCGCGCTTGAGCAAACCGGCGCTGTTGTTGAATGCCCTGCTGCTGGTGCAAATCGCGCTCGGCATCGGTGCCGTCTTGTTGCGGCTACCTGTCCCCATTGTTGTGGCACATAACGTTGTTGCCGCCTTATTGCTATTAAACCTGCTGCACATCGTCTTTTTCCTGCGCACCCCGTTACCTGGGGCATGGCGCGGGGAACCCATCGCCCGGCGCGAATTGCCGGAAATCCCCGCCGAGGTGGTTCCGCCGCCCGTCATCACCCCGCCCGCCGAAGCCGAACTGCGCCGGGAAGCCCCCGTCCCCGCGCCGGACAACTTGTTCGGGCGGCTTAAAACCGGCTTGGGCAAGACACGGGGCGGGTTGGCGGGCTTCCTCGTCAACCTCGCCTTGGGCAAGAAAACCATTGATGGCGATTTGTTGGAGGACATCGAAGGGCAACTGCTGATGGCCGACATTGGCGTGGCGGTGACTTCGGAAATCATCGCCGACCTGACCAACAGCTTGGAACGTAGCCAATTGAGCGATCTTGATGCGCTCACCGCGCGACTACGCGAACACCTGTACGAAATCATCGCGCCAGTCAGCCAGCCGCTGGTCATCACGCCCGACAAGAAGCCTTTTGTGATTTTAGTCGTCGGGGTCAATGGCGTGGGTAAGACCACCACCATCGGCAAACTCGCCAACCGGCTGAAAAACCAGGGGCTGAGCGTGATGCTTGCCGCCGGCGACACCTTCCGCGCCGCCGCCGTCGAACAGTTGCAGGCGTGGGGCGACCGCAACCACATCCACGTCGTCTCGCAAGGCTCCGGCGCGGATTCCGCCTCGGTCATCTTCGACGGCATCCAAGCGGCGAAATCCCGCAACGTGGACGTGTTGATTGCCGACACTGCCGGCCGTTTGCACACCAAGTCCAACCTGATGGAAGAATTGACCAAGATCAAGCGCATCATGGCAAAACTGGATCCCGCCGCGCCCCATGAAGTGCTGCTGGTGCTGGACGGCGGCACTGGCCAGAATGCCATCAGCCAGACCAAGCAATTCAACGAAGCAGTCAGCCTGACCGGGCTTGCCGTCACCAAGCTGGACGGAACCGCCAAAGGCGGCGTGGTGTTCGCCCTCGCCAAGCAATTCGGCATCCCGATTCGATATATTGGCGTGGGGGAAACGATTGAGGATTTGCAGGATTTTGACGCGAGGAAGTTTATCGAGGCGTTGTTTGTGGAGTAGGAATGTAGCACGGATGAAGCCTGTCCCGAGCGATGTCGAAGGGGGGGAGCGGAACCCGGCATGATGGGGGACTCAAAACTCAGATTCCGTTTTAATCCACACTGGCTACTCTGGGGTGTCTTGCAAATGCGCTAACATTGCGCTGGTTCCCAAGCTCCAGCTTGGCGTCGGCCAACCCAAGGCCAAGCTGGGGCTTGGCGCTCCGAGAATCCTTAAGTTAATGGCTTTGAAGCTCCAGCTTGGGAACCCACGGTTTGGAAGCTTCGGCTTAGTACCCAGATCTGAAGCCTGGGCCTTCAAACCCACATCCCCAAGCTGGAGCCCTTGGGAACGGGCAAAAGCTTGCTTTGACCGCCTGTCTTAGGCAGGCTGATTTCATTTGTCTTCCTAGCTCGACTTGCCGTCGTGTGAGCCGTCACGGCTCGATTTGTCGTCGTGTGAGCCGTCACGGTTCAAGTCGTCGTCGTGAAAGCCGTCGCGGTTCGAGTCGTCGTCGTGGAAGCCATCGCGGTTAGCGTCGTCGTCGTGGATGCCATCGCGGTTAGCGTCGTCGTCGTGGATGCCATCGCGGTTAGCGTCGTCGTCGTGAAAACCATCGCGGTTCGAGTCGTCGTCGTGAAAACCATCGCGGTTTGCATCATCGTCTGCCCAACCGTCGGCATTGCGGTCTCCGCTGATTTCCGCCGGCAGCTTGACTTGGAAGCTGGTTTGAGCCAAGCCGCCAAACCCGCCAACCCAGTTGCGGGTGTCGTAGATATCGGGGGTATTGGGGTAAGCGATGACTTGATAGACCGGGTAAATGCCCATGCCTATGTCGCTGGTGTTGCCTAGAATGATCGGCTTGATTCCCGAGTAGGTTTGCCCGAATTCGTATGGCACGGGCGTGGTCACCCATTGATTGCGCTCGTTCAAGAAGAAGAATGTGCCTCCGGCATCGGCGGCAATATACAGGTCGCCGGTCTTGGCTTGCGGGAAGTTGATGGATATTTTGATATCTTCGCGATCCCCCACCACCGAGCGGGCGGGTTCAAGGCGCTCGGCCCAAGCCGGGGAACCGAACGCTGCGACCAAAGCCAGCGAAAGGCAGACTTTGCAGGCAACTGCTTTCATTGTGGCGGGCCTATGCGATATTTTTAGCTGAAACATGGTGTAATCTCCGAAGGAAGTTGGGTAAAGATCAAGGCTTGCATCTGCATTTAGCGCGATGCCAAGGATGGTTGGCTTCAACAGGTTAATTCCCCATTAAAGCTTAAAGGTTCAATCGGCAAAAAATATCGGTGTAGTGCCTGTGGATTGAAATCGCCCTGCTTGTGTACAACCGACATTCCGCACCCCCTTTCGCAATTATTTGATTTTTTAATACTAATTTTTCCATGACCATTTTTTTCGAAAAATTTAATCTTATATTATCAAAGCGTTATGCTGGGGGTGCGGAATGTCGGGTACAAGGGCAAGGCGTGTGGCTTATGGGAAATAAAGCACATCTTGTGCCACTAATGGCGATTATGCATAATAAAATATCATCTCATTGATATTGAATGGATTAATCAGTTATTTCCGGCTCGCTGGATAACTACCGCGAACGATGGTCATGACCGCCAGCCCGTAATAAATGAAATCCCGCAAAAATAACCGATAAATTTTGCAGTGTCTTAACGCGGTAAGGCGCATCGGGCTTAGCGCAAGCGGTGGGCGAAGCCGCGCACAAGCATGACGAAGCCCTCTATTTCATGACCGACGACCAAGTCAGCTTAGGGTTGCAACAGGTCAACGCATTCCAGCGGCCCTGCCGCACCTCCATCGGCTACCAACTTAAGGTGGCACACGATCAAGGCTTACCCGTTCGCCCTTCGACAAGCTCTCAAGAAACAGCTTTTTTGTGGCAGGAATATCATGAGCTTACCGACCATCAAAAATTCGTCAAACAGCGAAAAGCATGGCTGTTTCTTGGCAACGCCATGCCATGTGCGAGGGGCTTACTTCGCTCAGGGCGAACGGAAAATACTTAACTTAACGGCATTGGCCTTGCCCCTGCCTGTCTACGACAGGCGGTCAAAGCAAGCTTTGACGCTCCCATGCGTGACATCGGCAAATTAGAGGGTTGCCTCGGCCAATATCATCGCATTGGTGATCCAGCCAATGACTTTGGATTGGTTTGTGCCATTTTCTGTCACCAACACATCAAGACAAGCTTTATTGCCATCCAGTAAATCCTTTGCGTCAGCCAAGGTTTGTGTTTCTTTCAACGTCGTGAAGCTTTTGGCCATGCTGTCCTTGTACATTGCAGAGGTTACCAGCATGCCTAGGGTAAGGTCGGAAAAAGCCACTGCGGTTCCGGTTGGTCCCGTCGGGCCGGTTGCGCCCGTTGACCCGCTACCCCCTACTGCGGCGGGTAAATCACCTTTTAATATTGCAGTATCATCACCGACCATGTGACGTTCTCGGAATGGAGCAGCGTGTCCGTTGATGCCAAGCTGACAACGGCTTTACTGGATCGCCTGACCCATCATTGCCATATCGCCGAGACGGGTGACGAATCCTTCAGATTCAAGGAAAGCGGCACCATTGCCAAACAAAGGATCAAGTCTAGGAAGTCATCTAAACACTCCTCAGCTATGGCAGAAACATCTGAGGTCGAGGCTGGCGAGTAGGGTGAAGCAATAACAACGCACCCAAAAAAGGAGTTCAAAACCGTCTCAGTCTGGTCGACCACTCCAGTCTAGGGAAATTCGTAGTTTTCATTACCGAGTCCAAATAACAATTTATTTGGCCTTACCCCCTTTCCCCAACGCCTTTTTCAAAAACCTCCCCGTATGCGAGGCCGGATTCGCCGCCACATGCTCCGGCGTGCCTTCGGCAATGATCCGTCCACCGCCGTCGCCGCCTTCCGGGCCTAGGTCAATAATCCAATCGGCGGTTTTGATGACATCCAGATTATGCTCGATCACCACTACCGTGTTACCGTGGTCGCGCAATTGGTGCAGCACTTTCAATAATTGTTTGATGTCGTGGAAATGCAACCCCGTGGTCGGTTCGTCAAGGATGTATAAGGTATTGCCCGTGTCGCGCTTGGACAGCTCCTTGGCGAGTTTGACGCGCTGGGCTTCGCCGCCGGATAGGGTCACGGCATTTTGACCCAAGGTGATATAGCTCAAGCCGACTTCCATCAGCATTTGCAGCTTGCGGTGGACATTGGGTATCGCCGAGAAAAACGCGCAGGCCTCCTCCACGGTCATTCCCAGAATTTCAGCGATGTTCTTGCCGCGATAACGGATTTCCAAGGTTTCCCGGTTGTAGCGTTTCCCTTTGCAAATATCACAATGGACAAAAATGTCCGGCAGAAAGTGCATCTCCACCTTGATGACGCCATCGCCCGCACAGGCTTCGCAACGCCCGCCCTTGACGTTGAAGCTAAAGCGTCCCGGCGTATAGCCGCGTGACCTCGCCTCCGGCGTCGCGGCGAACAATTCGCGGATGGGGGTGAACAACCCGGTATAAGTGGCCGGGTTGGAACGCGGCGTCCGGCCGATGGGGCTTTGGTCGATGTCCACCACTTTGTCGAACAATTCCAGCCCTACGATTTTTTCGCAAGGGCCGGGGGCCGCACTCGCACCGTTCAGCTCGCGGGCGGCGAATTTGTGCAAGGTGTCGTTGACCAGTGTGGATTTTCCAGAACCCGAAACGCCGGTGACACAGGTGAACAGTCCGACGGGGAAAGCTGCATCAACCCCTTTCAGATTGTTGCCGGTGGCATTGACCAGTCGCAGCACGTTTCCCTCACCGCTATGATTGCGCCGGGCGGGAATCTCAATCTCCAGCCGACCGGAAAGGTATTGCCCGGTCAGCGAATCGGCATGTTCCAAGATTTGCCGTGGAGTCCCCTGCGCGACGATTTGTCCGCCGTGAACCCCCGCGCCGGGGCCTATGTCCACGACATGGTCGGCGGCCATGATGGCTTCTTCGTCGTGTTCCACCACAATCACTGTATTACCAATGTCGCGCAGTCGTATCAAGGTCTTCAGCAAGCGCTCATTGTCGCGTTGGTGCAGGCCGATGGAGGGTTCGTCCAGCACATACATGACACCCACCAGCCCAGCCCCGACTTGGCTGGCCAGACGGATGCGTTGAGCCTCGCCGCCGGAAAGCGTGTCGGCACTTCGGTCCAGCGTCAGGTAATCCAAACCCACGTTGACGAGGAACCGCATCCGTTCGCGAATTTCCTTGACGATTTTCGCCGCCACTTCGCCACGCTGGCCCGGCAATTGCAGCTCATCAAAAAAATCCAGCCCGCGCCGGACTGGCAAATGGGTCAACTCCGGCAAGTTGCGTTCAGCCACAAACACATGGCGGGCGCCTTTGTTCAAGCGGGTACCCTCGCAGTCTGGGCAGGGCTTGCCACCCATATACTTGGTCAATTCTTCCCGCACCAGACTGGAATCGGTCTCCCGGTAGCGCCTTTCCATATTATGGATGACGCCCTCGAACGCATGGAAGCGCATATCATAGCTGCCCCGAGCGTTCAGGTGCTTGAAGGGAATGCTTTCTTTGCCACTGCCATAAAGAATCACGTCCTTCACCGCTTGCGGTAATTTCTCGAACGGCTGCTCCAAGTCAAAGCCGTAATGGTCCGCCAGCGAAGAGATAATCTGGTAATAATAGGCATTGCGCCGGTCCCATCCTCGCACCGCCCCGCCGGCCAGGCTAAGCTGCGGGCTGTGGACAATCAAGCGGGGGTCGAAATATTGCTTCACGCCCAAGCCATCGCATTTTTGACACGCGCCCTTGGGATTATTAAAAGAAAAGATGCGGGGTTCCAGTTCGCTCAAGGAATAGCCGCAATGGGGGCAGGCGTACTTGTCCGAAAACACCAGGCTCTGTTTTGCATCGTCAATCGAAACCACCAAGGCCAAGCCCTCGGCCAGGCGCAAAGTCGTCTCGAAGGATTCCGCCAAGCGAAGCCCCAAATCACTACGAATCTTGAAGCGGTCAACGATGACCTCAATGGTGTGCTTCTTCTTCAAATCCAGTTTTGGCGGCTCGTCCAACTCGTAAACCTCGCCGTCGATGCGGGCGCGGATGAAGCCTTGTCCGCGCAATTCTTCAAGCACTTGCACATGTTCGCCCTTGCGTTCGTTGACCACCGGTGCGAGCAGCATCCACCGGGAATCCTCCGGCAGGGCCATCACGCCATCGACCATCTGGCTGATGGTCTGCGCCTCCAAGGAAACCCCATGGTCCGGGCAGCGCGGCGTTCCGGCCCGGGCAAACAGCAGGCGGAGGTAATCGTAAATCTCGGTGATGGTGCCGACGGTGGAACGGGGATTATGGGAGGTGGATTTCTGCTCTATGGAAATGGCAGGGGACAAGCCTTCTATGTGATCCACATCCGGCTTTTCCATAACCGACAAGAATTGACGGGCATAGGTGGACAGCGACTCCACATAACGCCGTTGACCCTCGGCGTATATGGTATCGAAAGCCAACGAAGACTTGCCCGAACCCGACAAACCCGTGATGACGATCAGCTTGTCCCTTGGCAGATCCAAGTCGATGTTTTTTAGGTTGTGGGTACGTGCCCCTCTGATTGAAATGGTGTCCATGGGTGTTTTTGCGGATGCTGGAAAAACGCTAGGCTATAAGCGTTTAGGGGGGGGAAGGCAAAGTGGAATGATGGATTTGTAGGACGGCATCGGTTTCGAACGGTTGCAGGGGGCGTCCTTCAGGCTGCCAAACAAATCCGCAGGGTCATCAACCGCGGAAGCAGCTTGAAGGCCGGCCTACAAACATTCCCGATGCTGTAACACCGGTTCATAAGGGTACGTTCGTGGCGAGCTTCAGATCGTCTCTCAATTCTTCGGCCATTTTGAACAATGGATCGTCCTGGTTTGGATAGAGCGCATCCCTAGGCACTTTAGGAAAGGCATCGTTGGCCCAGAAGGCGACAGGGTGGAAGCAAAATTTTGCGACCAACCTGAGCCCGAAATCAATCTCGTAGGCTTCATAGAGCGAATTCTGCTCAAAGGTGTCAAACTCGGGGTATTCGCCGAGCAGATACCCTTCCTGGATGTGCGGGCGTATGGCCTGTGGAGGGCAAACGCTGGCAAGCCGGATGGTTTGGATGCCCGCCTCGGAGCTGGCGGTGATGCCCCCGCTCAAGTTGGGAATCCCAAGGACATAGATGAATGTCTTGTCTTGGGGGTTGTCCAAAGCAGCAAACGAGGCGGCAATACGGAGTGAATGAGTGACATCCAATAGGGGCGTTAGGCACACCTCATAATGCTGCAATATCGACCAGCGCAAGACGCGGCTGCGTTGGATGCGGTCTTGACCCAAAAATTTCCATTTGGCATAAAAACCAATGAGCTTTTCTTCCGCTAATTTCAATGTTGCAAAACGGTTAATCAGTATCTCCGCATCGGGGTTCTTGCCGTTTGCATCGGGACGAAACAGGCCAGGTTTGATGCTGGTGTTGTCCTGTCGGTTGCGGAAGTCGCGAAATTGGCCACGAAACATCAGCACATGGCTTTTGTTCCTGAATTGAAGTTCGGCAATTTTGGTGGCAAGTTCCAAGTAGGAGCCGACAGGGCAAGCATTTCCCCCGCGCACTTCGGTGTTCGTTGCCCTTGTGGCTTTCCCGTTTTCATGACTGTCGCAGTCAAAAAAAGACCAGAGTTCGTTTTTGCCTATGGTTTCCATGATTTATGCACCTTATTGTGAGAGTGGTGTTGGGCGGTGTCTGGATAAGCATGACTCGATTTTGGCATTTCCGCAAGTGCAATACGTCCATGCCATTGCCTCTATTGCTTTAAAAATGAAGGCACAATGTCTGAAAAGAAACTACTTCTGCTGCCTTCCCGATTTCTTGCCGCTTCCAGTGCTTTGTGTGTTTCTGCCTTGGTGTGATTGTCGGACAGTGAATGATACTGGCGAATCTGGGCTTTTTCCGCCTTCTCCAAGTAAGGCAGCGCCTTATCATACTCGTCTTCGCCTAGCCAATAGTCCCCTAAAAAATAATTGGTGTCGACCTCATCAGGGTAGAGCTTAACCGCCGCCTCCAGATTTTCCCGCGCCAAGTCGTCGTCGCCAAACGAAATCGGCCAGCCGGGTAGGCGGTAATAAAGGTTGCCCAAGGCGATATAGGCGGCGGCTTCCATGGCCTTGGGGTCGATCTCAATAGCTTTCACCAGCAAATCCCTAGCCTTTTCAATGTCGCTCAAGGCGCTAAAGCTCCACTCGGCGGCGACCAAAGTGCAGAGGGTGACGGCCTCTATGATCAGCGGTTCGGCCCTGTTGGGGTATTTTGCCCCTAACTCCCGGACACGAGGCAACAGTTCCTTGAAGCGTTCGGCTTGGCGGTTAGTGGGCAGCGTGTAGAAGATCACCTCCCATTCGTCATTGAGTTTATTGGCCAATTCCTCGGCATTGGGTTCGGCGAAGGCGAGGGATGATGCCAGAAAAAATGCACCCAGTGTTGCCAGCAGTACGTTGGTTGTTTTCACGCGAAAAGGAAGCTCCGGTTTTATTGGGTAAACAGGATAAGGCCCAGCGAGCGCATCTTAACAAATTTTGGGGGGAGGTTCACTGACATCTAACTTGGATCAGCAATTCCCGTTATGGCCCCATTGCCGTCATTCCGGCATGGATGCCGGAATCCAGCGCCATGGACGGTAACTTGTCGGTTGCGTGAGCGTTTGAAAAAGGGTTACTACTCAGGTATCCAAAAGCCGCGCCCACCGATCATGGCGAATGCGGCTTTTTATTGAGGGGCGCAGGACGGGATGAAGGGTTTGCCGCAGAACGCGTCCCGGATGGCATCGAACACATTCAC
>Ga0194049_1000017_pt1 | contig 67895 bp, 51 predicted proteins | sample JunL2225m_MetaG_FD_148665 | JGI IMG/M metagenome (GOLD analysis project Ga0194049, IMG submission 148665) | Anoxic zone freshwater microbial communities from boreal shield lake in IISD Experimental Lakes Area, Ontario, Canada - Jun2016-L224-25m | ecosystem: Environmental > Aquatic > Freshwater >... | reverse complement strand
AACCCCCTAGACCGCGTTCCCCAGATCCCCCAAGACTGGGCCAACCACATCTGCTACGGCGGCGCGCTGGGCATCTGCGTCCAACTGACGGGCATCTGAGAACACCCCATGACATTACATTATGGATCGGCTAAACGCAGGATAAGGTGGGTACAGAACTCCGGTTCATATACCCCGCCTTCTCAGTTTACAGTGCTGTCTTCTGGCGGCACTTCGTATTTGCCAACATATGCTGTCCTCAGTAGCAACGGCACTTTATATACAGTTGTTAGTACAGTGCTTGGCAGTAGCGGCACTTCGTACACTCCAATTTAGGTGACACATGGCTAACGCATTACAAGTAATTGGATTAAACCCTGCCACTCCGCAGTTAGAGGCGGGGCAGACGAGCAACCTGGATACCTACTCGATGGTGTCTCCGCTAACGATTGACCCTAGCGGCACGGCGGGTTATAGCGGGACGAATGCGCTGACCGTGACGGGCAACGTGTCTGCTAACGCGCTGTATCAGGGTACGACCAATCAGGCTAGGTCCGGCACTTCCATTCAGTTGACGGCCAGTTCCGTTACTTCATGGATCATCACCGGCTCTGGTGGGCAGACGATCATTTTGCCTGACGCGACGACGCTGCCTGTAGGCGCGATGTTCACGTTTAATAACAACCAGTCTAGCGGCGCAATCACGGTCAATGTGTTTGGTAGCGGTTCAACACCTGCGACTGTCCAGTCTGGCGGCTATGCGACTCTTACGTTGCTAACCAAGAGCGTAGCAGCGGGTACGTGGGATGTGCATTACGGCACCCCATCGAACGTCACTTGGTCTACCAATACGCTCAACTACCCCGGCGCGATTACCGGACTGACTTCAGCAACTTTGGGCACTGCCGCAGGGTTGACGCTTTCCAGTACTACTGCTGTACCTTCGCTAACGGCAACGGGAACCGATACCAACATCAGCCTTAACCTTGTCACCAAGGGCACGGGTACGTTGCAGATCAACGGCACGGCGTGGCAGAAGACCAAGACTACGCTGTTCACTAGCAACGGCACGTATACGCCGAGCGCGGGCTGCGTATCCGTCAAAGTAATTATGGCGGGCGGCGGTGGCGGCGGTGGTGGCGGTGCGTTAACGGCGTCAGGAACCGCATCATCGGGTGGCGCGGCTGGTGGTGGTGGTGCTTATGGCGAATACACATTCAGAACTTCTGATTTGGGCGCATCCGTTGCAGTTACCGTAGGTAGTGGTGGCACAGGTGGTAGCAGAGCATTAATTGCCGGTGCGGGATCAAACGGTGTTGCCGGTGGCGCATCTATATTTGGCACATTTGCAACTGCTTCGGGTGGCGGTTATGGGCAGGGCGGCCAATCTGCGGCCAATAGCACAGGCGGATCGGGCGGTTTTGGTTACAACCAAGGGCCAAACGCATCAACGACCGGTACTTCAAACGGCGGTAATGGCGGCGGTGGCGGTTCAGGTGCGGGTGGCGGAACTGCTGTGGCTTTTGGAGCCGCAGGGGGCGGCGGCGGTACGGCTTCGGGTGCTGCGGGAACTAACGGAGGAAGCGCAAATAGTGGTTGTACGGGCGGTGGTTCTGGCGGTGGTGTAAGCGCAACCGGGCTGACCGCATTTGCGGGAGGTCTTGTAAGCTCATGCGTTTGGTTTTCTAACATCACGTTCTCCGGCGGCAGCGCAGGAAGCGCAGGAAACGCAACTGCGGGCGCATCGGCAACCTCAGCAGCGGTGTATTACGCCGGTAGCGGCGGTGCAGGTGGCGGTTCAGCCATTTCCACGTTTACCGCAGGCGCAGGTGGCAACGGGATTCAAGGCGGCGGCGGCGGCGGCGGCGGTTCAGCGCTGACGACTGGTACAGCCGCAGCAGGCGGCAATGGCGGCGATGGATTTGTATTCGTGACGGAGTATTTTTGATGGTTATTCGCTACGCAATTATCAACAACGCCAATGTCGTCACTAACAACACTTTGTGGGATGGCGTGACACCGTGGACGCCCAACGACTATCAAGCGGTTGATGAAAATGGCATTGCCGTGGGCGATCCAACACCACAAACAGCCGTCCCCGACACTGACCCGCCGACAGCGCAGATCGGTTACATCTATAATCCGGCTGACGGGTCATTCGGCCTACCATCAATCTGAGGACATCATGCAAATCGAACTGAACAAGAACGAAGCCCAAGTGCTGCTCAACCTGATCGATCTCGCGGTAAAAGCGGCGGGTCTACAGGCGGCAGAAGCCGGTCTGCACTTCCAGAAAATGCTCAACGCCGCGATGGCAAGCGAACCTGTGGCAGAGTCAGTTGTAGCGACGGAAGAAGCGGCATAAATTATGTCTACCCCTGCTTGGCAAAGGAAAGAAGGTAAAGACCCCTCTGGTGGCTTAAATGCCAAGGGTCGCGCCTCTGCCAAACGTCAGGGTATGAATCTGAAGCGTCCTCAACCCAAGGGCGGTTCTCGCAAGACATCGTTCTGTGCGCGTATGAAAGGCATGAAGCGTAAGTTGACCAGCAGTAAGACGGCCAGAAATCCCAACAGCCGAATCAACAAAAGTCTTCGCAAGTGGAATTGTCGATAACAAATAGGAAACATCATGAGCGTTTCAGCAGCATTTACCCCTACCGGCAATACGGTAACTTTCACGGCTAACGTGTCAGGTTCCGTTCCTACGCCGGTACAAGTACCGACTGCGGGTGGCCTTGGGTCTAACCAGTACCGGATTGTTAATACCTCGTCCAACATCACGGTGTTTCTGGGTGTATCCACAACATCAAGCGGCGCAACTACCAATGCAGTTGTGGTAAGCACAACGGCCCCGTCAATCCCCGTGTTTGCGGCTTCAGTAGAAGTCCTGACCTTACCCCCGAACGCCTACTTTACCGGCATTACGGCCTCTGGTACGGCTGCGGTATACATTACCCCAGGCGACGGATTGTGAGATGGAGACTTCAGACGCCCACCTCCTATTTGACATAATATTGGCAATAGCAGGGTTTCTAGGCGCCGTTTTCGTCAAAAACGTAATGAAGGCCTTGAAGGACTTAGAAGACAAAATGGCTGAAATGCCTATGATCTATGTTCTCAAGGAAGACTATGTAGAGGACATTCGCGAAATCAAAGATATGCTCAAAGAGATCTATGTAGAGCTTCGCAGGAAACAAGACAAAGCAGGTTACTGATGGACATGGATGCGATCAGCATTGTGAAATTTGGGGACAAAGAGTCCCTAGGCATATTCTTGTTTGAGAATGGCCTTCAGCACAATCTGTTTCGCGGTACGTTCTTTGAAAAGAATGTCCAAGTTCCTAGCTTCCCCCTGATCGATGCAGATACCAATAATCTGGACGATTGGCTCTTAGCGCATCAAGTTGAGCATCAGGCTTTTGCCGCTGAACTGGGCCTAAACAACCCGTTCAATATGCTCGACGTAGACTTTAACAACGAGTCTGACTTTTACGATTGGTTAGCTAGTCATCTCTATACGCACGAACAGATTGCAGCCAGTTTAGGACTTACATGAACGCTCCTGTACAAGACTTGACCACTGGTCACAAAGAAGAACTGATCAACATCATTAAGCAGTCCTACACCAATGAGGGCGGTACAGACTTCAACACGTTTATCAAAAAGCTGGCAACGCTGCTCAAAGACCCAAACAACAAGCTGATCCAGTTTGGCAAGACAGCCTTTCTGTTGTTGCGTAAACAACCAGGAATGGTCGAGGTACATACCTTTTCTGCCGAGCCGGCTAAGGACATTGCGCGGTCTTTTCAGGGTCTGGCAAAGTTTCTCAAAAGCCAGAACATCAAAAAGGCAGTGACTTATGCCGATAATCCGGCGTATTCCATGATTGCCAAACAGACAGGCTTGCCTGTAAAAATGGGGCAATCAACCAAACAATCTCAGGGTAAGTCCAAGCCGGTCTACACTTTTGAGGTGGAACTCTAATGCCAGCCATAGCCATTGTCGCGGATGTCATCATCTCCGACATTATTGGAGCGAGCGTTGTTGATGCCGTAGCCACCGTAACTGGCAGTATGTTGCTTGGCGACATTGCCTCGGGTGCGGTCATTGGTGCAATAGGCGGCGCGGCCTCAGCGGCCATTCAGGGCGGCGACATCTGGAAAGGTGTTGAGATGGGGGCATTGAGCGGTGGCGTTGCGGGTGGCGTTACCGGCGCTCTAGAGGGCGCTGGTCTCAGTGGGGCAGTCAATGCACCGCCAGGCGCAGATGGTGTCGTTCCGACCGATTCTTTTGGCAATGCTTTGAAGGTTCAGGGGGCGGGCGGTTCCTTGCTGCCGGAGTCTTTGACGGCAACCAGTAAATTGGGGACGGCAGTTGCGTCTGGCCTTGGAACCGCTGCCGGTGGGTTGGCGACCGGGCAGTCCCTAAAGACGGCCCTTGAGGGCGGCGCCATTGGTGGGCTGGTGGGTTATGCCGCTCCAGGCGGCGGGGTGACCGGCGGGGTAGAGCGCGGATTACTCAGCACAGGCCTTAGATCGGCTCTTGGTGTGGGTGACAAGCAGCTCCCCACAAGCGGCAGCAGCCCCCTGATTACGGGTTCTGCCTCCAGACAGGCCGGATCTACCCCCGGTAGCGCCGCGTTGGGGCAAGCATTAAATATTGGGGATGCCAGCAGCCCCATATTTGGGGGTTCCGGCGATGAAAAGAACAAGAAAAACGTCTGGAATGTACAATCCTTAAGATACATGGGACAGCCCGAGGAGTCGTCCGGTGGCTAAACTTTCCAGATTGTTGAAGACCGATTCAATTGGCAACCTGATCGACTTTGCTCAGTTGTTGCAGTCTAAGGGACGGGGCAAGGACACCATCCTGGCCCACATTACCCCAGCAGAGGCCAAGCGCCTCAAGGCTGCGGGCGGTCGTGGTTCCAGAAACCCGGCTACCGGGCTTTTAGAATTTGACGATGTGCCTGTACCTTCATTGCCGGACGTTACGGCCACCGCACAGGCCACGCCTGCCCCCAGTTCGCAGGATTCCTACACGCCTGTTGTAGATATCCCGCAAACGTCTGGATCGACTTCTGGGGCGTCTGACTATTCAGGTATACCCTCCACGCCGGCAGCGGATGGCGGCGCACAGGGCGGCGCTCCCACTGGACAGGCTTTTTCGGGCGAAATATCGCCGCCTTTGTCCATTCCACAGCCTGATTTTACGGGTCAACAACAGCCCACACAGGAGCAATTAGACTCCCTGCAACCTGTAAAAGTGGAAGGCCAGTACGAAAAAGCCCCTAGTTGGTTGGCAAAACAATTTGGAAAACTGTCCGGTTCAGACCTTGCCCGCCTTGGCATTGCCGGTGTTGGCGGTCTAGCCGGGGTAATTAACTCCCGCAAAACAGCAGGGCAAATTGGTGCAGCGCAGCAAGAGCAACAGGCTTTAGCTACTCCGTACCAGGAACAGGGACGGGCGCTGACGCAGGCGGCGGCGGCGGGGCAATTGAGTCCTGCCTCGGCGCAGTCCTATCAGGCGGCTAAAGCGCAGATGCAACAGCAGTCTGCACAGCGCGGCGGGGTTGGTGTCGAGCAGATGGCGGCGCAGTTAGAGGGCTTCCGGCAGCAGCTGTTACAGCAGCAGTACACCTACGGCCTACAGATTGCCCAGATTGGCGATAACATCTCGTTGGGCGCTATTCGCACTGGATTGCAATTAGATGCTCAGTTGCAACAAGCAAGCCAAGGGTTCTATACCTCTCTGGCGGCGATTGCTGCCGGGGTTCCCCTAAAGACGGGTCCTTAATATGTCACAAAATGCGCTGTCTCAGGGACTCAGCATAGACCTGAATCCAACGCCTTATTACCTGTCTAAACCAGAGGATAAGGCTACGCCACCGATTGATATCCCTCCGCTAAAGACTAGCGCGGATGTGTATACCGCAAGCCAACGCCTGGCACAGCCAAGGGCTGAGGCTGAATCCGGTGTGCTAAAAGCGCAACTTGGAATGGAGGAGAATGTTGCAACTCAGAAAGCCAAAGCGGCTGAAGGCGTTGCTACTGAAGCGCACAAGACGGCAGACGCTTACCAGAAACGCCTATCTGAGTTCCCGTACCCTGAGTTTCACCCGACTAAGGACAACGTACAGTCCTTGGCGGGGCTGTTCAGCATTGTTTCAACTTTGGGGTTGATGCTTGGGCATAGCGGCAAAATGTCTGGAATGACTGCTCTAAAGTCCATGAAAGGCATGATGGACGGTTGGCAGAAAGGTCGAGCGGATCTGTTCAAGTATGAAGCGGAAAATTTCCAAAAAAACTTCGCTCGCATGAAAGCCGTTCATGATGATCTAAAGTCTGATTTCGATGAGTACATGAAGTTGCTTCCGATAGATCGAGAAGCAGCCATGTATAAAGCTGAAGAGATTGCTCGCAAAGCGGGTACAAACAGCATTATTACGGCCAATCTTCAACGCGGCAAATTGAACGTCGTGCAAGAGAACATTGACGCTGCTGGCAAGTTAATTGCAAAAAAAGAAGAAAAAGCAGAAGAGGTTCGCGTTAGAGAGCGAGAACGTCTTCTAAGTGAAGCGTTTCAAGAGAAACTGCAACGGGAGCGTCTAGACGCAGAAGCGCAAAGAAGACTGGCAGAGATGGGTACTGCCGGCCCTCGGGCGGCAATTTATCAGGCGACCGGGAAAAGGTTGCCTGAGAAAGAAGCTGTTCAGGTTGCTCAAGGCGCAGCTGCACTTCGCTTGGTTACTAGTTTGCGGGAACGTCTTAAAGACCCAGAAGTTGAAACGGGTCTCAAGGATCTATCAACATCGTTCTTCCAAAAATTGAAAAGCATCACTTCTCCTGAAGAGCTAGATCAAGCAATCAATAAGTTGGACTCAAACGATAAGACGTTGTTGTTTTTGAAAGATTCAGCCATCTTGGGTTTGACCATTGAGCAAAGCTTGACGGGTACTAGAGTGCCGGTGTTTACCCAGCGCATGATGGGTCCTATCTTTGACGCCAAAGCTTATACAAAGCCTGCTTACGACAAACTGTTGAGCAGTCGCGAAGAGCAGCTCTACGACGTTGCTGAGGACTTTGGATTTACAAGAGACGAGCTGTCTAACTACGCCAGAGTTGGAAGTCAAGAAAAACCAGTTAAAGCAGAAGCCTCCGTATCTGAAGAAGACATAACTGCAACGATGGCCGCAACAGGTCTTTCACGGGAAAACGTACTTAAAAGATTGAAAGCTAAAGGTCACGCTGTACCGGAATCTTAATTATGGCTGGACGTAATTTACTTGCTGATGATGCGCCAGTTTCTTCAGGCAGAAACTTGCTTGCTGATGACGCACCAGAAAAAGAAAGCACAGCTCATAAAGTGGGTCGCAGAGTCTTGGACTATGGTGTGACTCCGGCATTAAAAGCGGGTGGCGCATTACTCGGCGGAACGCTTGGCACAGCTGCGGCAGGGCCAATAGGTATGGTGGGCGGCGGCGCTTTGGGTTATGCAACCGGCGCAGAAGCGGCTGAGTCCTTGCGGCAAATGACTGGCCTGTCCGCACCCAAAACTTTGAAAGAAAACGTCAGTCGAGCTGGCGGCGAGTTGCTAACTGGCGCAGAAATGGAAATGGGCGGCGGTATTGCAGGAAAAGCGTTGTCGGCTATTCCTAAAGCATGGAGAGCGGGCAAAGAAATATTAGCAGCGAAAAAAGGCACTGAGGCAAAACGATTAGCTGAGGTATTGCGTACCAATATTGGCGGCAAGACCGAGGACGTTATTAAAGCTTCAGAAGCCGAAAAAGCAGCAGCTAAAGCTAGCGGACAAAGAGCCACAGAAGCAACGCAGCAACTGGAATCTGGGAAGACAATTGCTGCGGCTCGGCAGGCCAAGCGGCAACAGCGAGTTGTTGCGTCTCTTAATGAAATTGCGCCAAAGGGTTCTCGACCAACGCTGTCCGAGGATGTTGGTGAAATCATCCAGAATCAGGGAACAAAGAACGTAGAACGCTTACGTCAGACCCGACAAACGGAGGCGATCACCAAGATCAAAGACCCGGCGTTTGAGGGAGCTAGAGCCAGAGAAAAGAATGGCGATACGATTGCATCCAATAAAAAAAGCGCCGAACAATTCAGAAGCGTTCTAGACGAAGCTAGGGAGCAAATTAGACGCGCGCCGAGAGGCTTTCAGGACGCGCTTCGTAAACGCTTTTCGGCCATTTATAGCAAGGGTAAGCCCCTCAGCTTAGATCAGGCCGAGCAATTACGACGGATGCTGAATGACAAGAACATTGCGACGGTAGAAGGCTATCAAGCCCTTGATGTTATGCGAATGAAGCAGTTGAGCGAGAAATTGCGTTCTGCTATGGAAGCGTATGAACCAAGACTCGGCGAGTATCTAGCCAAGTACAAAGAACTGTCTGCTCCAATTACTCGGGCTTTGGGCGGTCGCGGCGAGGCGCTGACTGAGGTAGAACTACAAGCATCAGAGCAGCAGGCTTTATATTCAGCAGACAAAGCGTCTGCGACCAGTTATTACCTAAACGGTAGTCGGGAACGGGCGCAGCGTCTGATAGACCTTGTGGGCGGCAAGACGCCCGAACTGGTCAACAGTATGCGCCGGCACTTTCGCACTGAGATAGAAAGTATGTCGGCGGATCAGATTGCGGCGTTTCAGAAAAAAAACACGGGCTTGCTTGAAGTATTTAGCGAGCTGTCTAAGCCCATAGAACGAGTGCGTCTTGCTAAGGCTGAAGCCGAACAATTGGCCGCAGCAGTTGCAAAGAGCAGGCCGGAAGCGGCAACTCGCCTAGGCCGACAAGTCACTTCGTCTGAGTCGGCGGCTGGTCAGGCCGAAAGCGTCATTAGCCAATACAGTTCAGACTTGAACAATATCCAAGCCGCTGCACCCGAAAAGGTAGCATCAGTTTCCAAGACTTTGGTAGACAAGATGCGACGTAACAATTTGATTGATGATGCAAACCATCAACAAATGCTGAAAACAATAAACGCGATAGAGCAACAGTTTGGAAAGACCGCCAAGGCCAAAGAACAGATCAATTTATTCTGGCGCAAGACGTTGGTTTATAGCGGTTTAGGCTCTGTCGGCGTTGGGGCTTATTACGGCAAAAAGTTACTGGAAGACTAATGGCTCGCAAGAAATCAGTACCCAAGGGTGGCATCAATATTGACCTGGAGAACGCTATTAGCGAACTGCTGGTCAAGGTCATGAACGACCCAGAAGCTTCCCTGACAGACCGTTGCAAGGTCATTGACCGTGCGCTCAACCTTGAGAAAATCAAGCAGAAAGTGGACGGCGATTCGTGGGGCGAAGGGCTTTTTGACGATGATGAAGAGGAGGGCTAGACTAATGAAGTCTAACTCTAGAGGTTCTTATGGACGCTTTCGCTCTTGTTCGATTGGCCCTGTCGGTTCTGACCGACCGTATTATTTCAATTTTGGCCCTTTGCATGGCCTGTGGGCTGTCTTGTTGGGTCATGTACATTCCGACATGGGATCGAGTGGTGACGCTCGGTATCTTTGTCATTTTCAGCTTTCTGGTCATTAAGACCAAGGAGTCTAGTCATGTTTCCCGAGAAGAAGCACCAACGGCCTAGCCAGGTAAATCAGCAGATCGCTAAATCCATTCGCCCTCAGATGCCGCGTGATGCGTCTGCTGATGGTCAGAATGAACTGAGCGGCAAGATGCCTGCCGGGTATATTTCGACTTTTGCCTATGGCACGGGCAAGCAGACCAAGTACAGCCCTGCTCGCGGTGTTGGGCACAAAATCTACTAATGAGCCGAGATCTAAATCTGCTGCACTCTCTGTTTCGCCCCAAGGCGTTGGACTTCATTGAAAAGGTGAAGGCTGCGGGGATTGACATGATTGTGACTAGCGCCTGGCGTTCGTCTATAGAGCAAACTGCCCTTTACGCGCAGGGCAGGACAGCTCCCGGTCCAATCGTCACCAACGCCAAGGCCGGCCAATCAGCGCACAATTTTGGCTTTGCCATTGATGTTGTGCCGCTGGTTAACGACAAGTGTGATTGGCAGTGTCATGATCTGGTATGGCAGGAGATTGGCAAGATAGGCCAGTCCTGTGGTTTAGAGTGGTACGGGGCGCCGGAAGCAAAGTTTCCTGAGTACCCGCACTTTCAATTACCTAATTGGGAAAGTTTCAAATGAGCTGGTTACAAGCGATTACGCCTGCTTTTGACGTACTCAAAAAGGGCAAAGAACTGGAAAATGCTGCTGTTTGGAAAAACCGCACAATGGCCGGTAATTTGGTCTTTTCGATCATTGTCTCTGTGCTGACTATCCTGAAGGCTGTTTGGAATATAGATTTGGGTATAGACCATGATACCGAGGTACAACTGGCGGGTGGTCTGGTGGCTGTTGTTGGCGTTGTTAATGCCGGGATGCACGCAGCTACGTCAGCAAGGGTTGGACTGCTCTCCGACAGCGGGAGTGGTTCCCCTCCGGGACCGACCGCTGACATCGGCGAACCTTCAGCAAGCTGAGTTCGATCTAGGTTTTAACTGCACTCTCACAGAGGATTAGACATGAGTTTCTTTAATTCGGTGGAACAGGATTTTTTTGCCGTCAAGCGTTGGTTTGAGGGCAATCCGGTAGGTGCTGCCATTGAGGCCGACTTTCGGGCGGCGGCGGCTGAATTGGAAAAGATTGCGGTAGCCGACCTTGAGAACGCGGTAAAGGTAATTGGCCTGAACGTGTTGGCGGCACTGGCTACGGGTGGATCTTCTGCTGCGATTGCGGCAGGTATTTCCTCGGCCATTACTGAGTTTAAGGCGGTAGGTGCTGATGTCTCGCACAAGGCGATCAACACCTTGGTGACCACTGTTGTGAATCAGGTCAGCGCACAAACAACGCCGGTCCCAATTACGCCTCCGAGTGCCTGATGCGTTGTCGGAACCGGCAATCGTGTTGGTTCTTCCAGGCTATGCGGCGGTGTCCTTGTCAGCACCGTCGCTCTCTAGATCTTCTACCAGATGCGGCCTCTATGCCGGCGCAGACGCTGATGTATCGCACTTCTGCACTTCCCTGATTAAGCGTCCTTTGTGTCCGCCGGTAGCGAAGTACCGGGCCATCATCTGTTCCCTGCGCTTATCTCGGTTCTTAGCGTGGTATTCGCGCCAGTAGTCTTGTGGTATTCGCGCCAGTAGTCTTTACGGGTCATTTGTTTTTCTCCTCTTTTGCCGCCGCCTGTGCCGCAACTTCCGCCTTCCACGCAGCCCACGACGCTTCCCACGCTTCCCAAGCAGCAGCCGACGCCTCATCCCACACAGCCATCGAAGCCGCATCAAAAACCGCCTTCAGTCGTTTCAATTCAGTTTTCTTGGTCATTGCTCACCCTCCGCAGCCAACGCCGCCCTCCACGCCTCCCACGCCACCTCCGCCGCATCCCACGCCACCGCCGCCGCCTTCGCCGCGTCCGCCGCATCACGCGCCGCATGACGCGAAGCCTCAGCCCGCGCCGCCTCCGCATCACGCGCCGCCCCCTCCGCCTCCCACGCCGCGTCCCTCAGTCGCTCTAATTCTGTTTGCTCGCTCATTTCATTACCCTAGGGTAGAGAATGACCGGGGACTGCAAACGATCCACCAGGTCGATGGCTTCCTTCATCGTGTTGCGGTGGGCTAGGTCTTCCCAACGGCCAAAGGACTTACGCTCTTGGATGATCCACTGGGTAGTGATCGGGTCTTGTATCGCTCTGTAGTTAGCTTTCATGGTGATTGTACCAACCGGCCTTCAAACGAATAGAACCCGTTGTGAGAGAGATCCACCCACGGGGCTGCATATACTTTGAACCCAGCCTTACGCGCTATGGTGCAAAAGTAATAGTCCTCAGACAGCAGGACGTTGGTATCTGGGTCGATGCTGACGCCAAAATATTCGTAGAACATTTCAGGATGCAGATTCCCGCCCAAGTCCGTGACGTTGTTCTTATAGGTTGCAACCGTCTGTTGCAGCGTCTCAAAGACTTCACGCTTGATCAGCATGAACCCTGTACCGCCGTTCATAATCTCTAGCGGTTCATTCATGGGTGCGGTCACGCTAGTGGCATGGTTCGCAAGATTCACCACAAAAGACCCGGTGTGGTGCTTGAGCTGCTCATCTGGCACACCAGCTGCAATAGCCTGGCGCACTGAAGGCCAGCTGATTTCTTTCTTAGGATAGATCCCGCAGATGATGTCTTTATCAGCGGCTAACATGGGCGGGAATTGTTCTGGATTCCAGGCTATGTCTGCGTCGATAAACATCAGGTGTGTGCATTCAGTCTGCATAAACGCATGGGCCAACCCATTACGCGCTCGCTGTATAAGCGACTCATTAAACATGGCGCTCTGGGTGTAGGCCACCCCGATAGATAGCAGCGTCTTTTGCATCAAAATCATCGACGTATGGTAGTTGCCGAAACACTGTCCGCCATACATGGGGGTGGCAATAAATATATGCTTATTCAATGACTTATCCTCTATTGTAGTTAGGAGTGCCCTACCAAAATCCGCCGGGCCAGCGGTCCTAACTCTGTCCTCTGAGGGACTCACGTTCTGGTTCGTGGAGGTTCAATTCGTTACCTAGGAGGGGGAGAAAGTCGGTCAGGTTCATGATGACCAGACTGTCCTCCCCATCAGCGCGACAGATCACAATCGGGCGCTGACCTAGGTTACACGATTCCTCTGCCTGTTCCATCCACGAATAGACGCTGATACCGGCTCGTCGCTTGCACTCAATGACATACTTTTCCAACAGGATGTCGCCACCAGAGTCGCGGGTCTGGGTGAGATTACGGCTGCAATCAATACCCAGAACATCACGGATCTGGTGTACAACTTCCCGCTCGTAGGCATGACCCTTAGTGCGTTGCGACTTGCCCATCAGAATGGAATCGTGTTGTCATCAAAAGGATCAGCAGCGCCTTTAGGTGGCGCCACTTCCTTTGGATACTGCTGCGGCTGGGCCTGATAGTTATCCACTGCCAGGCTGATGAACTGCCCATAAGCACTGGTCTTGAACCAGCCCGACAGTTTAATGATGTTCCCCTGATGCATGATCTGGCCCTTCCAGTCGGGCGCCTTGGGGTGCTTTTTATCGCGTTGTGGGAAGAAGGCGCCGCCGCCCTCTCTGGGTACATTAGACATTGTTCGTCCCTTCGTAAATATAGCGAGCGAACTCGCGGCCTTTCTCATGAATGATTTCAGTGCGGATTCGATATCCGGCTTTACGGTAAACGTCGATATGTGACGCCAATCGGAAAGAGCCATAGGATGTCAAAGCCTCCTGCGGGGTGATCGGACCCTGAGACATCAGATGTCTAAGGATTCGTTCACGCTGGGTACCCCGGCGGAGGCTTCCTGTTTTGGGACAGGTGCAACCTCGGCAGCAGGCTGCGTGTACCCGGCAATCGCTGCGGACAGGCGTACCGCATCAGAGGATGACAGACGCTTACGAACGCCCTCATTAGCCTCCCGCAAGTCATTCACCTTCATGATCTGATCCTCGCTGGACAACTTGGATGACGCCCGAATACGGCGCACCAGCTCTGCATAGGCTGCGGTGTATTCCTCGACCGTCGCGTGCTGACTGTAGATCTCACCACCCGGCAGGGCGAGCTTCCACGGCAGATTCACCTGCGCCGGCACCTCGGGCGGCATCAGTGCCTCGACCGGGGCTGCTGAGACGCCCACAGAGGCCGTATAGCCGCCCTTATCAACCGGGTAGTCCTGCGCTTCCTCAGCGGTGATCAGGCCTTTGAGAACGTCTGGGAAGGCGTCCCGCAGTGCAAATCCCCGCGCCCGCATCTGGAGCATCCGTTTAGGGTACTGGGTCCACGGACCCTGCTTACCCCACAGGCCGGCACGCTTTGCGTCATCGACGGAGAACCGGACAGTGACGGGCGTGCGTCCCCGGCGCAGGGCGGTGCAGATAGCCGTCTCGCCCTCGATGGACTCTTGGATGTCCTCGCAGGTAGGACTGTTCTGGACCAGCGCCAGAGCCGCATCCCCGTAGACCGAGGGCTTACCGTTGATCACGGCAATGTTCTGGAGTGCCTGGAGTGGTGACAGACCAATCTCGGCCCCCCACTGGCAGGCCACCAAGATGTCCTCAGGCTTGCCCTGGTAGGCCTTGGGGACCATTGAGGATTTAGCCATCAGTTCAGAGAACTGCATAGCCTCGCCGAGGGTAGTGGGGGTGAACCCACGGACTGCTAAATTGCTCATTTCTTTACCTTTTTCGAGTTAGGGGTTTTCTTCTTCGCGGTCAACTTCTTCTTGGCCTTCAGTCTCTTCAAGGCGTCGCGATACACCTTGTTGAGTCCATTCAGGGTCTTGATCTTAAGCTCTTGCTCATCAACCTTGATGTAATGCTCGTGCAGCTCGTCCATCAGCTTCTTTGAATGGACGGTCAGGCGCTCGCACTCAGCCCGATACCAGTTCAGCACTTCCCGCTGGTTGAATATGCCGGTCAGCGGGTTGTAATGCTGGGAAAGGGACGCCTTCGCCAGATCAATGATCTGCTCTCTGGTGGCGGTTTCCCAAGTAATTTTAGACATTTGAGCCTCCGAGTTAGGAATTGAGGTCGGCTTTGAAGCTAATACCCTCTTCCGACAGTTGCTTACTCAGTTCAGACAGGGTGAGCTGCAAAATAACAGAGACCACGAAAGCGTCTTTCTGCTCCAAGATGCCCAGCCGCGCCCGTAGATCATTGCCGGCCAGATCCACCATTGCCTTAAACATCTTTTCCACGTTCGCAGTGGTTGCCGGGTCCACCAAAATGGCCGGCATACAGTGCCTGGCGCCATCATCCATCTGCACGTAAACACCGTAATCAATAGCCTTGGTTTTCATTTGATTAAGAACCTCCGCGAACCCGGCACATCCACCACATATTTGGCGTACAGATCCGGCATAGACGATTGAAATAGCTTCGGATCGAACCGTTTTGTGGATTTTGCAGCCTTCCACGTTGCCAGTACCGTGCCATCCACCGTGACCATCTCTGCATGGTCAGACATGACCTTCTGCATCGCAATCAGGAGCCGTTCCTCTTCCTCTTCCGCGCCCTTGATACTGGCCTTAATCTGCTTCAGGCGTAGGGCAACCCGCTCGATCTCCTGAGTGGCCGTCACAACCGATCCTGGGCGGTCTACGGGCCAGGTACGGCGTGCTTGTTCGGAATTCTCAGGCGGCAACGGCGTCTGGGTCTGCACCGCCGCCCAATAAACGGCCATCTCCTTGATCAGGTCTTCACGCTGCTGATCGGTGATGGTGAAGTCGAACGTCACCAGCTCATTCCCGCCAAACAGGACGGCCAGAATCACGTTATCCACCCCGTGACAGGCCGATTCGTGGATCAGCTGCGCCATGTCCGCCGCAGGGATAATGTTGGATTCTTCGGAGAATTTATTCCGGGTCATGCCGTTGTAGTTCTTGGCCTCTACCAACGTCTTCCCGTCCGTCGTAATGAAGTCGAAGTGGCTCTTGAGCCAAGCTTCCTTAGGGTGCTGGAGGGCGTAGTCCGCATCCCGTAGCTCAATCCCGAGCCGCTCCTGCACCAGTCGGCCAATCACCGGCTCCATCACATGACCCATCTGTACAGCCTCAACGCCGGACAGGTCTGGGCGTTCCATCAGGCCGAGCTTAGTCAGCACAGCCTGATTAGCGCGGCCATTGGCGGCCATGCGTGAGTCACCCGACCACCAGGCACCATCCCGTACCGCCGGGGCGAAGTCGTTGCGATCATTCATCTGCGGTTACTCCAATCTCGATGGGCAGGTAGAAGCGACCCTCAGGGCCACAGGCCGTGGACAGGCTGCTCATGCGCTGGACGTTGCAATACCAGTGGTCCTGCTGACCCGTGACAATGTCGCGTCGATCCAAGTACGAACACTTAGACAGCTGCGCGTCAGGGACTTTGTCTGTAGTAAAACGAGGTAAAAAATAGCGACAATCAATGCAAAATTTCATGTTTTTAACCTTTGCGAGTTAGGACTCTATCTAAATATATCTATATACGAACTATAGTTCTTCTCTTGTCTCTTTCTCCTAAATACCCTTATCTAAATCCATCCGAGTAGGTTCTATATCTTCTCTTATTCATATAGTCATATCCCCCGTAGGGGGATTTTATATAGTGTATATACCTCTTTGTCAACCTTTTTTTTCATTTAAGCGTGAGAGATGTAACGGTACTTATCCACAGGATATCCACAGGTTATGCACAGGATATCCACAGGCTACTCGTCTCGGTCTTTTCGGTCTTTTCGGTCTTCTGCGTTTATTTGCACAGCCACCACGCACAACACCACCACGCCCACCATTAGGCAACTGACGATCAGGTCATCCAGAACCCCTACAGCGTTCACAGCTCTTTCACGCCAAACTTTTTGCCCAGCCAGTCCGCGTAGCAGCGATGGCACAAGGGCGCGGACGCCGGCGCCGTGTTGTTACCCTGGAGAATCACAATATCGGCCCCGATCAGGCCGTGCGTACGACAACGGTACGTCGCCGTTTTGGCTGGGTCCTTACGGAGCCACATCTGCACAAGGTTTGACATATCTCAATCTCCTTACTTCGTGTTGTTCGAGCGCCAGCGCCACCCGCAGCCTCGCGACCGCGTGGAGCAATTCCTGAATCTCTGCCGGTTTTAGTGTCTGCTGAGACGCTTTCCGCTGCAATTCGAGGAACCGTTCCCCAGTCACACGCCCCCCCAGCCGCGAGCGGCAACTTCCAGTAATAGCGCCTGAGCCTGGTCCGCCATATCCCGAGCCTCTGAGACCGTCGGAGGGCGGTTAAGGGTTACGGCGAGGTAATCCACTAGGGTAGAGCGTAGAAAGGCCTCTATAGCGCTCTGCAGGACGCTATCGGCATCCTCTGGGTCATTCTCTGGGTGATCCGGTATCCAGTGGTCATTCGCCACGATGAAACCCTCCGAGATAGACCGTTGCGCCCGCGAGGGCAATTGCTGCAACGATCCAGCCGACAGACACCAGCACCGGTGTCGTGTCCGCGAGAGACAGCGCCAGGACCCCGATAACAATGGTTAGAGATTCTAGAAATTTTCTCACGTTGAACCCTCAAATTAGGAAAAAACGGGGCGGTTAACGGTCCCGCCCCTAGGTGGTGGAAACTTTATGCGCTAATGCGCTCTGCGCCAGTCTCAATCGCCTGGCGGATAGTGGCGTGGGCGTCATCGCGGGCACGTTTCCAGAACGTGCGGCAGACATCCAGCGGGCAATTTCCCCAGTGATAAAAGAACGTCAGAGCCTGTTTACGCCATAAATGCTGAACAATGGCGCGTTCTGCCGCACCGATAGTGGCGTATTTGTGCGGTTTACTGCCGCCGGTCCATGAAACGATATTCATTGTCTACCCCGTGCTAATCGAATCCTCAAAAACCCAATACATATCGCGAGCGAAAGAGCCGCCGACCATGTGCGAATACTTGGCGTCTGGACGCTTGCCCCAGTCCATGACGCGCACCAGCTCGCGAGCCGCCGCGCGGTGGTTCTCTTCAATGTTTAGCGCGTGGTCATAAGATACATAAACAGTCCGCGCCTCACACTTGGCGCTGATGCGAGAGCCGCGCACATTCGACGGGCCGTGATACCGTGTTCTGATTGCTTGCATGATTGTTCCACCGTATAGAGTTAGGATATGGCAGTGAGACACTACCCCATAGCCTACCGGCGAACCGATAGGCTATAGGCTACCGTCTATTATGCTGCAGCAGTTAGCGTTGCCACATTCGCCATTACAGCGAATCCGCCGTGCGCCTGAATAACAATAGAGCCTTTACGGCCAGATCCGGCACCATGACAGGCTAGGCATGACTCACAAGTAAGCTTTTTGCCAGCTTCCGCGCTAGCAGGGCAGATAGATTCTGTTTTTAGACGCGAAACATGGTTGGGCATGGCAACCCGGAACGTGCGCCAACCGTCCGCATGAGCTACTGCCGCAGATTGCGCGTTATCCGCGCTTGCCATGACAATGCCCCGTAAATCCGGGCGTGTCTGCCATTGGTGCGTATAACCGGTATGCCCCACAGCGCTACGGATCAGGGTAGACCAGACCCATTTAGGTACAGCGCCAGGGTCACCATAAGTACCTAACCGGACTAACCGGCCTTCGCCGAATTCCTCGATGTCCTCACACGCATGGTATACACCACGCATGAAAGCCTTATAGACGCCGGTAGGACCCTGGCCGATATTGACGTAGCACGTTCTACCCTTGTTGCGCTTGAACCCGTCACGGTCCGTGACAAGGTAGCCCCTATGCGGACACGAGCCGCATATGCTGACATCCGCGCCCGAGCGAATTGCTTCTATTGGTGATTGATCGGCCCGAAGTATATAAGTCTGCAGCATTCGGCCCGTTTTACGGTTACCTGATTTACGAATGCCGATCACCACAATAGGCGCGCCGTCTAACAGACTTGCCCCCCGCCACAGGATGTAACCGTTAGGGCGCTTCACAGCGCGCCCCCCGCATAGTGGTCAAGGGACGGAATTAGTTCTGCGAGACAATCGGCAGCGATGTTGGTCATGAGAATCTCCGGTTAGGAACGGATGCGCTATATGGCGCGGTGATAAGTGTATATAGGTTTATCTGTTCTTGTCAACACTCTTTCTACATTATTTTCGCTCTCTCTTTTATATATATATATGCATTCCTATATCTGTAAATACGGGCTATATAGATTCTTGTATATACATTCAGACACTAACCTAGGGTGATAGTTACGTAGGCTTATTACTTTCTGTTATACCTATATAACTAATAGTTATACCTAACCTATATAGGCTGTGCATAACTTATCCACAGACAACCGATCTCTGTGCATAACTTATCCACACCACTCCCTCTGCCCTGTGCATGGGTCTTGTCCCCCTTGTGTGTGTGCCCCCCAACCTCATCCCCCCAAAAGAAATTCTCCTTTTTGGTATGGTGTGGTTCCTGACCTGAGTGAGGTTTGCCATGTCTGCCATGAATAACGACGTTTTAGGCCGGGTGATGTTTGAGAAGGCGCAGAAGGAGTATCCCTATCTGGCTGGTAAGGACATTGCCTTTGCGTACAACCCGCAAGCCGGGGATAGGCAGTTAGAGTTTTACAGTCCTGAGGAGACTGAGAGGCCGGCGCAGATACCTGCGGGCAGGGTGGGTTTGGAGGTTTACAAGCCCACGGTGAAGTCGTTGGACATTTTGGGTGATTACGTCAGTCACTATGCCGTGCAGAACGATCCGAGGCTGAAGGAGATGTATGCGCGGTTTCAGTCGCAGTTGGATCCGAAGGAGATGCAGCGGCGGTATGAGTGGCACAAGGCGAATGCTGGGGAGACGAGGCCGTATGAGGAGTGGTATCGGCTGACGGGTTTGCCTGAGGTTTTTCGTGGTTACACGTTTAACCAGTGGCCTGAGGATTTCTCGAAGCGTTATTACTCGCCCGAGCAGATGCGGACGCTGAATGAAGTGCGGTCGTATTTGAGCATCAAATGAAATTCAATCTCAAGCAGTTCTATCGCTTTTGTTCTCAGTTGCGGATTGAGACCAAGGAGCAGGGTCTGAGGCGTATGGACACGCTCTTAGGCAGTCAGACCTATGTGATGGATGAGATTACGAAGGGTCTGGAGGAGGATGTGCATATGTTTGTCATCCTCAAGGGCAGACAGTTAGGCATTACCACCATCAGTCTGGCTTTGGATCTGTACTGGCACTTCATTCATCCGGGGCTGCAAGGCACGCTAACGACGGATACGGAGGAGAACAAGGATATGTTCCGCTCCACGTTGTCGATGTATATGGAGGGATTGCCCAAGGAGTATCGGATTCCGTTACTCGCGCACAACCGCAATCAGTTGTCTTTGAAGAACCGCAGTCGATTGTTCTATCAGGTAGCTGGACTACGTGCCAAAGGCTCTCTGGGGCGCGGTAAGGCGATTACTTATCTGCATGGTACTGAGACATCCAGCTGGGGTGATGAGGAGGGTCTGGCGTCTCTGTTAGCGTCCTTAGCGGAGACCAATGAGAATCGTCTGTATATCTTTGAGAGTACGGCGCGTGGGTTTAATCAGTTCCACGATATGTACATGACGGCCAAGAGGGCGAAGACGCAGAGGGCTATTTTCTGTGGTTGGTGGCGCAATCAGTTGTACAGCGTAGATCCGGCGTCTGCTGTGTACAAGGTGTATTGGGATGGGAAGTTAAGTCCTGAAGAGAAGGAGTGGGTAAAGGACATCAAGAAGTTGTATGGGGTAGAGATCAATTCCAGGCAGATGGGTTGGTGGCGTTGGAAGTTACATGAGGGGATTAAGGATGAATCCCTGATGATGCAGGAGTTCCCGCCTACGGAGGACTATGCGTTCATCATGTCGGGTACGAGTTTCTTTAGTAACTCCAGATGTACGGATGCTGCCAAGATTGCCAAGAAGCTTACCTTTGATAATTATCGTTATGTGATGGGTGCGAACTTCCAAGATACGGAAGTGATGAAGACTACTGAGCGGATGAGTACGTTGCGGGTATGGGAGGAGCCGGTGGATTCGGCTTACTATGTGATTGGTGCAGACCCGGCGTATGGATCGTCTGACTGGGCTGATCGTTTCTGCATACAGGTCTATCGTTGTTATGCAGACGGGTTAGAGCAGGTTGCTGAGTTTGCAACGTCTGAGTTGAATACCTATCAGTTTGCGTGGGTGATTTCCCATTTAGCTGGTGCGTACAAGAACAGTACTTTGAACCTAGAGGTCAATGGCCCAGGTCAGGCTGTGTTGAACGAGATGAAGAACTTGAAGCGTCAGGCGTCTGCAATTGGTGGGACGATGGGGCGCTCGCTGATGGATGTCTTGGGGTCGATGAGCAGTTACCTGTGGCGCCGTAACGACAACCTGTCGGGGCCGTCCAACTCGGTGGGTTGGCTAACTACGTCTACGTCTAAAGAGCGGATGCTGTCTTACATGAAGGACAACTTTGAGCGCGGCATGATGGCTGTCTACTCGATGGATCTGCTGGACGAAATGAAGACGATTGTCAGAGACGGTGGTTCGATCATGGCCTCTGGACGTAACAAGGATGACCGGGTGATTGCCTCGGCCTTGGCGGTAGCGGCCTATGAAGAGCAGCTGCGGCCTCGCCTGATTGCCCAGCGCCATACCCGTGCTATCAGTCGTGCCGGCGATGCCAGAACGCCAGAGCAGGTCTCTGCAACCCGGTCGGTGGCAACCTATCTCAAAGCAGTGGGTATCTCACAATGAAGCCAGTCATGCCCAAGAAACAGCTACTGGATACCATCCAGCGCTTCTGTGATGACAAGAACCGGGGCATTAGCATTGCGCTGTTTGCAAGCCTGTGTGGCATTAGCATGGAGTGCCTGCGCGATGTCTTTATCCGGCGTAAGGAAATACTCAGCGAGACGGTGCAGCGACGGGTATCTAAGGCCTACCAGGAGTGGAAGGACGGGAATGTGCGGGTAATGCAGAACCGAGATACCACCCGGTTTGTGGAATACCGCAAGGAACCCAAGCTATTGCTTCGGCGCGACAATCGACTTATGGTTGAAAATGGACGTATAGTCCTCAAAACAGGCATTGTAAATCGGGCTGACTATACGCAGCCTACCTTTGGACAACAATTGAAGAGGCTCCCCTAATGGCCGTACTGCATGATTATAAGTGTTCAACGCATGGCTACTTTGAGAACACCGAACCACGGTGCTTGAAGAAACGCTGTAAGGAAGAGGTGTTGCTGGTCTTCCTGCAAGCCCCGTCTATCGGGTCAGACTCTACCCGCAACATCGACAAGACCAAGCAGCAGCTGGCTATCGACTTCAACATGACGGACATGAAGACCGTCCGCGCCGGCGAAAGTCAGGCCGGGTATCTCACCCGTAACAACAAGACCAAAACCGAGGTGGAGTCGCACAGCATCCCGCGTGAACCGCGTCCGGGTGATGCCGCGATGTGGGGTCATAACCGTGCCGGCGGTATGGACATGAAATCTATTCTGGGTGGGCGTTACAATACCCCGATACGCGATGAACCCGTAGGTATCATCCCCAAGCAAGCCTACAACAATTTGACAGGCCCAAAGGCTGCGAGTTATATCCAAGACCATGAAGGCCTGACGATACCCAAATGAAAATCCCCAGCGACAATGACCACCGCGAGATGTTCTACCGAGACTTGATCGACAAGTGCATGGTCTCGGTCTCTGAACGTAAAACCGATTATTCCTCGCAGCGGGCGTACTTTTTGTTTGGCGCAGGGCCGGAAGAATCACCCGCCCTGTTTAACAAAATCTTCCCGCACATTGATCAGCTGACTTCGTTTTTGTATTCGGCAGAGACCACCCGCTTTAGCATCAACATGGGCGCCTCGGTCTCGGATATGGAACAGGTTAAGGTGCCGCGCCTGACCCAAGCCCTAAACGACGAATGGATCAACTCCAACGCCGATCAGGTGTTTAGCTCGGCACTCACCTGGGCTTTGGCCTACAACAGCACCTTTATTAAACTGGTGGTCAACAACGGCATCCACCCGTTCATGGTCGAGCCAGGTTCTATGGGCGTCCTGCGTGAGGACTTGCCCTATACGGATCGACAAGAAGCCATTGTCCAGACGTATTACATAACAAAATCAGAGCTTTACAATCGACTGTGGTCGCATCCAAAGCGCGAGCAGATTGTTAAAAAGATATCGACGGATGTGAATACCCGGACGGATGACGTACCAGACGGCCTTGATCGCCTGGTCATGTCCCAGTCCAGTCCCGTCATCTATGGCACGGTGAACTTGGATCTGTACTCTTCCCCCCGCTACAAGGCGCGGGTTGCGGAAGATACCGTCAAGATGTACGAACTGTGGGTCTGGAACGATGACACCAAGGACTATCAGGTCGTCACGATGGCAGAGCCGGACATTTTCATCTATGACCGGCCCGGCGCAACCGTTTTCTTGCGCGGCGAACTGCCTTTTGTCCAGATCTGCCCCAACCCACAGTTTGATTACTACTGGGGTCAGTCCGAGGTAGAGCGCCTGAAGTTCCTCCAGCAGCTGCGAAACAAGCGCATGGAGGAGGTATTAGACCTTCTGGCCCGTCAGGTGAACCCGCCAACAGCCCTGTCAGGCTGGACGGGCATCATGGATGAGAAGAATTTCGCCCTGAACAAGCCCGGTGGGGTTCTGTTTACCGATATGCCCAATGCCAAGGTAGATCGCCTGGCCCCGCAGATGCCAACCGAGTTGTTCGAGGTTATCCATGAAGTGGATGCCATGTTCGCTGAAGCCTCGGGTATCTCCTCCATCCTGTCGGGTCAGGGGGAGAAAGGGGTCAGATCGGCAGGTCATGCCTCGCAATTAGCCCGTTTGGGGTCCTCTCGGGCCAAAAAACGCGCTTTAGTTGTAGAAGATGCCTTGGAAAAGGTCGCTACCCTGTATCTCAAGCTGATGCAGGTCTATGACGATACGGCCTATAGGGATGAACACGGTACCAAGTTCATTGCCGAGCAATTCACCAAAGACTTTGTGGTCAAGGTGGATGCTCACAGCAATTCGCCGATTTTCACAGAAGATCTAAGACAATTGGCGTTTAACTTGCTCAAAGCAGGCGCCATTGACAATGAATCCCTGCTTGACCTGCTTGAACCGCCCATGAAACAGTTGCTCAAAGAGAAACTGAAGAAACGGGAGGCGGCTAAGGCGGCGCAGCCGCAAAAGCCAGAACCCAGCAAGAAACCAGATCTGAAAGCGGTAGGTGAATAATGGCAACGCAAGGTAATACCAGCTTCAGCGCGACGGATCGTCCCCGAGTGTCGGCTAAGTCCGTCAAAACGATGTCATCAACTCCTAACTTGCAATATCGTCAAAGCGGGGTTAAAACGTATAATGCGAAGCAACCCCGCAACATGGGTCGCACTTTAGGTCGGAGTTGAAATGCGTAAGCACAGCAAGAAGTCCCGCAAGACTCGCCGGTAGTTTAGATTCGGTGGAAATCGAATAAGGGTTTGGCTGACTTCCCTTCTAAGTTGGCCCGCAATAGGAGACATCTCATGGCTCGCAAAGCGCGTAAGCACAAGGGTCGTAAGGCCCGCAAGTAAGGTTTAGGGCGTAAGCTCAAACCTTCTAGAAGGGCGGCAGGTACCTTTCCCAAGTCACTGCCTGCCGCCTTTCTTTTGACAAAATGTTAAATTGTGGTACAGAATAGTTTTGTAGCGTAGGAACAACGTATGGGCGTCCCTTCAGACAAGATCATGGAACTGATGCGCCAGTCCCCCGCCGGTGGCGGTGGTAAGACTGCGCCGCCGCCTATGCCTGGGCCTAGCGATTCTTCTGATGCGTCTACCCCACCGATGGGGGCGCCAATGTCAACGCCAGAAGCCAAGATGGGTAATAAGCAGGGCGCGTTTGTCAATCTGTCGCTTGCGATGGACTTGATCGAACAAGCACTCCCCGTGTTGGGTTCTGAAAGTGAAGAGGGCCAGAAGGCCCTTTCTGTTTTGCGGATGATGGCCGGCATCATTGGCCCCCGCAAAGGCAAGACGCAGGAATTGCAGTCCACTGAAATTATGCAGATGATGCAAAACTTGCCGCAGGCCGGTGGCGGTACGCCAGAAGGCAAAGCTATGGCCGCAGCACCTGCTATCCCAAATATGGCACCTCCTGGCGCTCCGCCTGGTGGCGCTCCCCCAATGCCTCCGCCTGGTGGCGGCGGTTCTGCACTTCCCGGAATGTAAGGAACCATCATGGATCTTTTTAAGCCCAAAGGCTCGTCGCAACCCCGCCGCCCTACTGATGACAACCAGTGGTATGGCAACATTGTTGACCAGCCGCGTTTCGCTCGCTTTGGTGGCCTGAAGAACGGCCCCGCCATTGGCACCAAGAACAAGATGGTTGTTCAGAAGCCTGGCGACGGCAAGAAGGTCATCTAAGATGGCTCGCGCTAACCCGCCACCGCGTGATCCGCAGCGAGACTCTGAAGCTGCGGAAGGTGGTACTAGCGACCCGATGCCGTATCGGCACCATCGGCAAATGAAAAAAGCTGTTGGCAAAGCCCCGCGCAAAACCTCTCGTAAACACACTCGGTGATTCCTAATGAGCCTTGAAGACCTTTCGCTTGACGCCCGCGACGAACTTGCCCTACTGGCCCGCCAGTTGGCTGAGAACCCCGCAACCCGCAAGGATTTCCTCAAACTGACCAAGCGGGCCAAGCCTGACATGGTTATTCCAGAATTGGACATTGAGGAACACACCACCAGTCGGTTGGTGGCATCTGATAAGCGCGTTGAAGCGCTGGAAGGTCAGTTGCGTGATCGGGACATTCGCGAGGAACTCGACAAGCGCCGGTCGCGCATCGTTGAGAAAGGACTCGCTAGCAAAGATGACATGGACGATATTGAGCGGGTCATGCTCGACAAGGGCATTACCAATCATGAAGTCGCCGCTGAGTACTGGGCGTTCATGAAGCAGGCAGCGCAGCCAACGCCGACTGGGTACAACCCAAGTCCGTTTAAGGCACTCAACCTGAGCGATTACGTCAAAAATCCGGTGACCGCTGCGCGAAATGAGGCTGCTAAAGCCTTGCATGAGCTACGCAAGTCGCCACGGCCCATTGGTTTGTAATTAGAAATTTCGGAGATATAAAATGCCTATCGGTGGTGGAATTATCCCGGCGACTGGAAGTTCGCAATACACGGAACTTACTTACGTCACCCGCAGAGCCTTCATCCCAAAGATGGTGGTTCAGATCTACAACTCAACCCCACTGATGGCGGCTTTAATTGCCAATAGCCAATCAGCATCGGGCGGCGTGTCCTCAATCACGGTTCCCGTGCAAGGCTCGCAGTTCGTTAACGCGCAGTGGTCGGATTACTCCGGTTCGTTTGCATCGCCTAGCGTTCAGCAAGGCGCATACAACGCAGAGTTCGACCTCAAGCTCATGATTGCTCCAGTGCCATTCCTTGGCATGGAAGGCGCAGTCCAGCAAGACGCGGCGATCATCCCGTTGATTGAAGCGCGTATGAACGACGCGACCAACGTCATGATGGATGCAATGACCACTGCGTTGTACAACAACACAACGAACACGCAGCAGTTCATCGGCCTTCCGGGCGCAGTATCAAATACTGATCCTTCTGCCGGTGCTTACGGCAACATTGCTCGCGCCAGCAACACCTGGTGGCAGTCCAAGGTCTACGCTGCGGGTAACGTCAACCCAACGCGCCAGAACGTCCTGCAATACATTGCAGGCACGGTCAAGAACGGCGCTGAAGTTCCTAGCTTTGGTCTCTGCGGTTTCGGTACATGGACCCTGCTCGCGCAGGATTTCGTGGGCCAGGAACAGTATGTGATCACTCCGGGTTCGGGCTTTGATAATGACCCGAATGGCCCGTCCGCTGCATTTCGCGCACTGATGGTTGCCGGCGTACCTATCTACCCAGATCCGTACTGCCCTGAAGGCGTCCTGTACCTCCTCAACACCAACTACCTGTCGCTCTACATCCATGAGCGCGGTTCGTTTGTGTTCACCGGCTTTGAATCCACTCTGCCTAACTGGCAGTTGGGTTATGTCGGTGCAGTCATCATGATCGCGGAATTGGTTTCGACCAAGCCCAAGACGATGACTCAGGTGACGGGCTTCAACTCTATTTCGCTCTAAGGAGTCACTAGCCATGTCACTTTCGACTAACAAGATTCTTCTGGCCGGCGCAGCAACTAACTCTGCCGGTGCTTACTTCCAAGTCATCACCGTAAGTACGGGCGCAAACGCAGTCAGCACCACAGCACTGGGTGCTACGGTTCCGGCGGGTGTGTGGACGCTGCTCCCAAGCACCAATGTCGTTATTCAGATGAATACGTCTAGCAACTTGGCAGCGCCAGCATTTGCCAACATTGCCGCAGTCAGCATTGGCGTCCCGCTGTTTGTTTCGGACGGTGTGAACGTACAGGCCATTTCGAGCAACAGCGCGAACATCACTCTGACGTTGTACGGCTCGAACGGTGGTAGCGCAGTTTCTGGCACCTTTAACAACAAGTAAGGGGACCAGCAATGGCTAATCCAGATGCAGTAGGCCAATCCACTCAGGACTCGTTCAGCAATTTTCGGCTGGGCGTAGTCCGGGGTACGTCGCTTAATACGTCGGGCAACGGCGCAGTCACCAACATTGTCATTCCGCTGCTCAGTGGCGGATTGACCAATGCTGGTGCGGTGCTTGGATCAGGTGGTGTCATTGTGCGGCGCGTGACGATTCAGAACCCAAACGGTTCGGTAGCGTCGGCTAACATCTCCGTTAGCTCAACCAACAACGGTGCAAACTTGGTAGCGGCTAATACCGTTATTAGCAGCGTGTCGGCTGTAGGTACGTTCCAAGACATTACGCCTTCACCAGCGGTGTTTGTTTCGGGAAATACGACTTCTTGTCTGTACGTCAACGTCAACACGGTTAGCGGCAACGCCAACACGGTAGACATTGTTGTCTGGGGCGATGTCGTTAATTTCTGAGACCCTCATGAGATCTAAATGGCTCAGACACTTCAAGGTTACATCACGGAAGTCCGGCGACTTCTGCACGATGCAAACGGGAATTTCTACACCGATTCCCAACTGACCGATTACATCAACGCGGCACGGGAGCGCGTTGTTCGTGATACGGGGTGTCTGAGAACCATTCAATTAGCGCAACTCCCCATGACTCCTGTGCCTGGGGGCGCAAACCCGTACTTCTGGTCGGCAAACACCGCAGTCCACTTAAACGACTATGTGGTGTCCAACGTCTACATCTATAAGGTAACGCAGGCCGGAACCCTAGATGGGACTGCGCCACCGTACCCAACTGGACAAACCGGTTTGCCGCCCAGTGCGCCATTTATGAATGGCACCGCGCAACTGCAATACGCCGGTAATTCAGAACTCATCAACTACGCCTGTCTCCCAAGCGGGCTTTTGACGTTAGACGTTCTGAACGTCAACTTGTTCTGGGGTAATACTCGCGTCCCCATGCAGTACCTAGCATGGACAGACTTTAATGCCAAACTACGGTTCTGGCAGAACTACATTGGGCGGCCTTGCGCGTTTAGCGTCTTTGGGCAGCAGCAACTCTACTTTGGCCCTATTCCAGATCAGGTCTATACCATCGAGCTGGATACGATCATTCTGCCTACGTTGTTGGTCAACATGGCCGATACGGATACGATCAACTATCCGTATACCACCCCGGTTGCGTTCTATTCGGCTTATACGGCCAAGTATTACGAGCAATCGTTTGGTGAGGCCGAGATCTACAAGAACGAGTACATCAAGCACGTTCAAGCAGTGCTGGCGTCTATCATGACGAGACGAATTCCGAATACTTACGCTACTGGGTACTAGCATGGCCCAGTCCCCGGAACAAAAGAAGTCCTACGCGGTCATCAAAAAGTTCCTTGGAATCAATACCAAGGCAAACCGCACAGCGATTGCTGAAGAAGAATTCTCATGGCTTGAGAACGCTATGCCGGTGGGTTACGCCAATCTGCGCGTAGTACCAACGTATTCCAATATGGGGATTACGTTTAGCCACACTGTAACGGCACTGTTTACCGTCAACATTGGCCTGTCGGACTATCTGATTGCGTTTGAGTCTGATGGCTCGGCGGAGTACGTCAACCTGCAATCCTTGAGCAAAGGCACGTTGGCAGCAGCCGGTACGTTTACTTTGCCCGCCGCAACTGCCAGTTGCACCGGAGGATATTTCTATTACCTGTCTTACGGACAACAACGAAATTTCTTTGTAGCGGCGGGAACAGTAACCGGCACGTTTGTTGTAGGAATGTTTTTAACGGGCGCAGGCATACCGGCAAACACTTACATCACTGCTGACACAGGCGGTGGGGTATTTAATGTCAGTCAACACACTGGCACTATAAATGCTGAACTGGTTAACGGTACAACCCAACCTACGGCTGTCACTGGCAAATTGGCCGTTTCGCAATGGCAGAACACGCAGCTGCTGATCGCTGATCCGCTCAAGGGATACTTTACTTGGGACGGCACTCATCTGGTCAATGTGGGTTCTTTGTCCGGTATAGGCATTGTGAATGGCGGCACAAACTACATTACTGCCCCCACAATCACTATCAGCGCACCAGATCAAACAGGTGGCGTACAAGCAACAGCCATTGCCACAATTACCAATACGGCAGGCCAAGTCATCAATATTCAGGTGACTTCTCCGGGTGCTTCGTTCACATCAGTGCCTAAAGTCACGCTGAGTGACCCTCCACCCCCAGGTATTCGCGCAACTGCTGGCGCGAGTATCTTGAGCAACAATATCGTATCCATCAGCATCATTAACCCCGGTTCTGGCTATACCACAGCACCTGGCGTCACTATCTCGGGTGGTGGCGGCGGCTCGGCATCCGCAACCGCGACTATTGATACGGGATCAATCAACGGTGTCATCCTGACTAATGCTGGGTCTGGCTATACCGCCGCACCCACTATTACGATTTCAGGTGGCAGCGGGTCTGGCGCCAACCTTGCTGCCGGCGCGTTGACGTTTGCAACTGGATCGTTGGCCGTACAAATCAACAACGGTGGCAATGGCTATACCAACGCGGCCAACACGGTTGTCACGATTACGGGCGATGGCACTAGTGCAGTAGGCAAAGCCATCATCTCGGGTGGTCAGATCACGCAGGTCATCATGACCAATCCCGGTACGGGATACACCAGCGCCAATGTGACCATCTCGGGCGGCGGCGCAACAGGCGGCAACGTCGCTACAGCACAAGCCGTAGTCACTACCAATCAATGTTCTGGCTTGCAGTCCTTCTCGGGCCGCACTTGGATTGCTCAAGGTCGCACGGTGTTTTACACCGCAGCCGGATCGTCTACAGACTTTATCAGCGTGTCTGCCGGGTCGGTTGTCCTAAATGACGCCACCCTGCACGGCAATATCACTTGGTTGTTGTCTGCAAACAACTTCTTGTACATTTTTGGTGATGACAGTATTAACGTGTTCAGCGACGTTCGCGTCAGCTCGACCGGCGTTACGCTGTTCTCAAACACTAATGTCAGCGCGTCTGTGGGTTCTAAACGTGCTTACAGCATCTTTCCGTACTTTCGTTCGGTGCTATTTGCCAACGATTACGGCATTTATGCCCTTGTCGGATCAACGACAACAAAGATTTCAGACCCCCTAGATGGCATATTCCCAGATGTGAACTTTGCCGGCCCGGTCTACGGGTGTCAGACATTGTTGAACAACATCTTGTGCGCTGCGTTCAATTTTGAATACAACGGGCCATTAGGCCCAGGCAATAGTCAGACATACCCCGGTCGCTATTTACAGGCTATCTTCTTTGACAAGAAGTGGTTCTTTACATCGACCACGGACACCATGTCCTATTTGGTTTCCTCGCCTATCAACGGCAAAATCACAACTTATGGCTGTGATGGAACCAACCTGTATCAATTGTATTCAGACAGTCAATCTAACGTAGCCAGCTATGTTGAGACGGCTTTGCTGCCTATGGGCGATCCAATTCGCACCAAACAGGCGCTTAAGTTTGGCATTGAAGCAACGGCTAATTTAGCCTCGTCTGTCACCATTACGGTGGACTCAGAACAGAACTCCAGCCCGTCTTATGCGGTAGCCGGGTCTGTCATTTCTTGGGTTAACAACTCAGGGGCTACGGTTACTTGGATCAACAGTTCCAATGTAATAGTTGCCTGGAATCAAACGGGTTCGTCTTACTGGCTGTATAAGTCGGATGCTGCCCAATGGGGCAAATACATTGGCTTGACTATCCAGACAAATCAGCCACAATTTATTGTTAATACAATCGAATTTGAACACGAACTAAGAACGAGGTTCTAGACATGGCCGGCGCAGTCAGCGGATTAATTACCTTTGGAACCCAAAATGGGCCGATAGCAACCGGCAATTTGGATACGAACTTTTCTGCCGTTCAGACGGCGGTAAACAGCGCAAATTCGTATTCCAACTACCTCGTAGACACAGGTTCCGCCAATACCATTGCCGTGACCGTGGCATCCCCCGCCTCGGCAACCCTGACGGCGGGTTTAACGCTCACCGTTAAGGTCGCACAGACCAATACGGGGCCGACCACGCTCAACCTGAACGCCGGTGGCGCCGTAAGCGTCATTGACTCGTTTGGCAACACCCTGTCGTCCAACACCTTGGTGGCAGGTTCGATCTACAACTTTGTCTACAACGGCTCCAAGTGGCAGTTGGCCGGCGGGTCTGGCAGCGGTGGGTCGTTAAGCACCACCTACGCCGACACCTTTACCTGCACGGCGGGTCAGACGGCCTTCACCCTGTCGGCCAACCCCAACAGCATCAACAACCTGACGGTTTCGTTGGACGGCGCGGTGCTGGTCGCCAACATTGACTACACATGGACGGGTGGCACGACCCTGACCCTGACGACGGGCGCCAAGGTCAACCAGACCCTGTTCGTGCGCTACTTGGAAGGCTTTGTGGTGGCTAACGTCGCGGCTACGACCGTTCAATATACGCAGGGTGGAACGGGTTCAGTCACAAGGACGGTGACGAGCAAGTTGCAGGAGTCGGTCAGCGTCAAGGATTTTGGGGCGGTGGGGGATGGCACTACGGATGATTCTGCGGCTATTCAGGCTGCAATTAATGCAGCAATTGCCGCCAATAACCTGACTGTGGTTCTTGTTGATGGTTGTGATTACAAAGTAACCGGAACATTAACAGTCACCCAAGGTGTGATGATTGTTGGGCAAGGTTCCCAAGGTTCCACGCAGGCATATGGTTGTTCCGTCACCCACTACTCAAACAGTGATTTATTCTTGTGGAACGGCAATGGAGTATCAAACAAAGGAACTGGTGGTGGGTTGAAGAATGTCCTGCTGTTGAAAGCAGACACATATTCTGGCGGCACCGCAATCAAACTACTTGCTACCAGCGACAACTTCCGTCCCGGTGAAATGGTATTTGAAAATGTTCTTGCTTATGGGATAGGTGCTGGACGTTGGACTCGCGGACTTGTTGTAGACGGTACTGCCTGCAATACTGCTGGCGCTCGGGGCGTTCGTTCTGTTCACATGACCAAGTGCAGATTTGCAGACGTTACTACCGCAGGCGAGTCTGTTCTACTAAACCAAGTAACCCACTTTTATGCTCACGGTCTTGCGATTGATACAGGCTCTGGTGCTGCTGGTGGCATCTCAATCAAGGGCATCAACGATGGCATTTACCTAAATGCCTGCGGCATTGCCGGGACCATGACAATCATTGCCAATGATGCGAGCAACACTACAAATAATATCTATGTAGACGGAAAGATTGGCGGCTCTTTCACAAACAACGACACCCAAGCGAATGGTGTTGTGACCATCGCAAATAATGGTGGCGGTATTGCCAACAAGTCGCAACTCCTAAAGATCGTTGCAGACAAGACGCCCGGTTGTTTGGTGTATGCCAATGCCAATTTGCCCAATGTCACTGGCGATGGAACCGTTTACCAGATGGCTTGCAACACCACTTTGTACGACACATGGGGCAACTGGGGTGGAAATAGTTTTACCGTGCCAATTGCTGGTAAATACAGGATCAAGGCAGTCTTTGCCCTGACTAACGTGCAGGTTGCGAATACAAGATATGACGCGCAGATATTGCGAACAGGCTCAGCAACGACCAGCGTTGCAGTTGTGGCAAACGCTTACGCTGAAGCAACGGCGGCTGGTGGAAATAACTCGGTGTCTGTTGATTGCGAGTTGATGTGTGCATACGGTGACGTAATAGCACCAAAGATTAGTGTTTCAGGTGGCGCTCTGGTTGTGAGTTTGATCGGTGCTGCTGGAACGATTTATTCCTACTGCAATATCACTTACCTGCCATGAACTCCATTGTAAACCCCCTAGACCGCGCTAATCGGATAACCCCATGACAGCCAGTTACAACCTCAGCCAGCTCGGCTCCAACTACCTACAAGGCGGCAGCGGATCTGTTGCGCGCACGACTGCGAGTAAGTTGCAGGAAAGCGTTTCGGTCAAGGACTTTGGGGCGGTGGGGGATGGTACGACGGATGATACCGCAGCAATACAAGCGGCGATCACGGCAGCATGGAAGTCTGGCAAGCGTCTTTATGCCCCTGCTGGAACCTATCTAATCAGTTCCACGTTGAACATTCCGCCCGGTGGTGGTTACGAATACCGCGCAGATTCATTTACCCTGTACGGAGATGGAGCATCTAACGGATTCCTGTCTTACACACTGGGACATGGAACTACGTTTATCACAAGCACTGATATCCCAATCCTGACGTATACGAATTACACATCGAATGGAAATAACCTTTTTATAGAAAAGATTCGTTTTCAGCAGAACAACTCGTCTGCAACGCAACCTGTTTTGTATTTCCAAATCTTTATGGGTTTGTCAAAGATTCAGGATTGTGAAGTCTACCAATCAGGTATTGGTGATGGCATTAAGATGGACTACGCCTACAGCGGAACCATCAGCGATACCATAGTGATGAACCGAGATTTAGTTTCTTCTCCGGGTACAAGAGTTGGAACAGGGTTGAGCATTTCGACTGGCGCTGGCGCTGGTGGGTTAATGAAACTGATGCGGGTTAGTTCTCGCGGATGGCTCAACGCATACAGCGTCGGATACACAAGCAACAGTGGATTATCCGCTCGTATCGAGCAATGCGAATCTTCTACCGTTACAAACGGGATTCTCCTCAACACTGGATTAATTAAAACAGTTGTTGATAATTGTTACTTCGAAGGTGTGACCGGTACTTGCATACAAGACCAAGGGCAGGCAACGACAGTATCTAATTCCTTTTTCTTTGGAGGGTACACACTTGGCATTGATGGCACATATAACGCCAATTATGGCAGTGTATATTTTGCCAATGATTTTTTTCTGAGTGGTGCAAACAGCACTTGTATAGCGGTGTATTCGGCTGGTGATGCCCTTGGTTATGAAAAAACTATTAACAGTAATTACATTTATTTTAATGTTTCTGGTGGGTCAATTGCTAACGCGATTGGCATTACTCTCACGGGAAATAATCCTTGCGTAAATATCGTTAACAACACGTTTCGTCCCCGTAGGTCTTGGGTCGGTGGTTCTGGAACGATCAAGATTCTTGATTCCAGCACTGGGTACAACACTGGCACTACGGTTCTAACCGATACGCTTAATGAATCCCCGTTTATGTCTAACGTGAACATTGGATACATTCCAAGTTCAATAACGTTAACCGAGGCAAATGTCACTGCGGGGGTGTTGGCACTGACCTCATCTGCTTGGAACTCCATTGCAGCAACTGTTGCCACAAACATCACCCAAATAAATGATGGGAACAAAGGTAACCGTCAAATAATGATGGTGAACAACAACGCCTATGCTGTGTTTGTCAAAGGCACTTACATGATTTTAGCATCCAACTTTACAGGGTATGGGTGCATCATTTTGCAGTTGCGTGTGATCGCTGGTCAAACCTACGCTTATGAACTCAGCAGAACTCTGTACTAAGGACTCCCCATGCCATTTCTAAACCCCCTAGACCGCGTTCCCCAGATCCCCCAAGACTGGGCCAACCACATCTGCTACGGCGGCGCGCTGGGCATCTGCGTCCAACTGACGGGCATCTGAGAACACCCCATGACATTACATTATGGATCGGCTAAACGCAGGATAAGGTGGGTACAGAACTCCGGTTCATATACCCCGCCTTCTCAGTTTACAGTGCTGTCTTCTGGCGGCACTTCGTATTTGCCAACATATGCTGTCCTCAGTAGCAACGGCACTTTATATACAGTTGTTAGTACAGTGCTTGGCAGTAGCGGCACTTCGTACACTCCAATTTAGGTGACACATGGCTAACGCATTACAAGTAATTGGATTAAACCCTGCCACTCCGCAGTTAGAGGCGGGGCAGACGAGCAACCTGGATACCTACTCGATGGTGTCTCCGCTAACGATTGACCCTAGCGGCACGGCGGGTTATAGCGGGACGAATGCGCTGACCGTGACGGGCAACGTGTCTGCTAACGCGCTGTATCAGGGTACGACCAATCAGGCTAGGTCCGGCACTTCCATTCAGTTGACGGCCAGTTCCGTTACTTCATGGATCATCACCGGCTCTGGTGGGCAGACGATCATTTTGCCTGACGCGACGACGCTGCCTGTAGGCGCGATGTTCACGTTTAATAACAACCAGTCTAGCGGCGCAATCACGGTCAATGTGTTTGGTAGCGGTTCAACACCTGCGACTGTCCAGTCTGGCGGCTATGCGACTCTTACGTTGCTAACCAAGAGCGTAGCAGCGGGTACGTGGGATGTGCATTACGGCACCCCATCGAACGTCACTTGGTCTACCAATACGCTCAACTACCCCGGCGCGATTACCGGACTGACTTCAGCAACTTTGGGCACTGCCGCAGGGTTGACGCTTTCCAGTACTACTGCTGTACCTTCGCTAACGGCAACGGGAACCGATACCAACATCAGCCTTAACCTTGTCACCAAGGGCACGGGTACGTTGCAGATCAACGGCACGGCGTGGCAGAAGACCAAGACTACGCTGTTCACTAGCAACGGCACGTATACGCCGAGCGCGGGCTGCGTATCCGTCAAAGTAATTATGGCGGGCGGCGGTGGCGGCGGTGGTGGCGGTGCGTTAACGGCGTCAGGAACCGCATCATCGGGTGGCGCGGCTGGTGGTGGTGGTGCTTATGGCGAATACACATTCAGAACTTCTGATTTGGGCGCATCCGTTGCAGTTACCGTAGGTAGTGGTGGCACAGGTGGTAGCAGAGCATTAATTGCCGGTGCGGGATCAAACGGTGTTGCCGGTGGCGCATCTATATTTGGCACATTTGCAACTGCTTCGGGTGGCGGTTATGGGCAGGGCGGCCAATCTGCGGCCAATAGCACAGGCGGATCGGGCGGTTTTGGTTACAACCAAGGGCCAAACGCATCAACGACCGGTACTTCAAACGGCGGTAATGGCGGCGGTGGCGGTTCAGGTGCGGGTGGCGGAACTGCTGTGGCTTTTGGAGCCGCAGGGGGCGGCGGCGGTACGGCTTCGGGTGCTGCGGGAACTAACGGAGGAAGCGCAAATAGTGGTTGTACGGGCGGTGGTTCTGGCGGTGGTGTAAGCGCAACCGGGCTGACCGCATTTGCGGGAGGTCTTGTAAGCTCATGCGTTTGGTTTTCTAACATCACGTTCTCCGGCGGCAGCGCAGGAAGCGCAGGAAACGCAACTGCGGGCGCATCGGCAACCTCAGCAGCGGTGTATTACGCCGGTAGCGGCGGTGCAGGTGGCGGTTCAGCCATTTCCACGTTTACCGCAGGCGCAGGTGGCAACGGGATTCAAGGCGGCGGCGGCGGCGGCGGCGGTTCAGCGCTGACGACTGGTACAGCCGCAGCAGGCGGCAATGGCGGCGATGGATTTGTATTCGTGACGGAGTATTTTTGATGGTTATTCGCTACGCAATTATCAACAACGCCAATGTCGTCACTAACAACACTTTGTGGGATGGCGTGACACCGTGGACGCCCAACGACTATCAAGCGGTTGATGAAAATGGCATTGCCGTGGGCGATCCAACACCACAAACAGCCGTCCCCGACACTGACCCGCCGACAGCGCAGATCGGTTACATCTATAATCCGGCTGACGGGTCATTCGGCCTACCATCAATCTGAGGACATCATGCAAATCGAACTGAACAAGAACGAAGCCCAAGTGCTGCTCAACCTGATCGATCTCGCGGTAAAAGCGGCGGGTCTACAGGCGGCAGAAGCCGGTCTGCACTTCCAGAAAATGCTCAACGCCGCGATGGCAAGCGAACCTGTGGCAGAGTCAGTTGTAGCGACGGAAGAAGCGGCATAAATTATGTCTACCCCTGCTTGGCAAAGGAAAGAAGGTAAAGACCCCTCTGGTGGCTTAAATGCCAAGGGTCGCGCCTCTGCCAAACGTCAGGGTATGAATCTGAAGCGTCCTCAACCCAAGGGCGGTTCTCGCAAGACATCGTTCTGTGCGCGTATGAAAGGCATGAAGCGTAAGTTGACCAGCAGTAAGACGGCCAGAAATCCCAACAGCCGAATCAACAAAAGTCTTCGCAAGTGGAATTGTCGATAACAAATAGGAAACATCATGAGCGTTTCAGCAGCATTTACCCCTACCGGCAATACGGTAACTTTCACGGCTAACGTGTCAGGTTCCGTTCCTACGCCGGTACAAGTACCGACTGCGGGTGGCCTTGGGTCTAACCAGTACCGGATTGTTAATACCTCGTCCAACATCACGGTGTTTCTGGGTGTATCCACAACATCAAGCGGCGCAACTACCAATGCAGTTGTGGTAAGCACAACGGCCCCGTCAATCCCCGTGTTTGCGGCTTCAGTAGAAGTCCTGACCTTACCCCCGAACGCCTACTTTACCGGCATTACGGCCTCTGGTACGGCTGCGGTATACATTACCCCAGGCGACGGATTGTGAGATGGAGACTTCAGACGCCCACCTCCTATTTGACATAATATTGGCAATAGCAGGGTTTCTAGGCGCCGTTTTCGTCAAAAACGTAATGAAGGCCTTGAAGGACTTAGAAGACAAAATGGCTGAAATGCCTATGATCTATGTTCTCAAGGAAGACTATGTAGAGGACATTCGCGAAATCAAAGATATGCTCAAAGAGATCTATGTAGAGCTTCGCAGGAAACAAGACAAAGCAGGTTACTGATGGACATGGATGCGATCAGCATTGTGAAATTTGGGGACAAAGAGTCCCTAGGCATATTCTTGTTTGAGAATGGCCTTCAGCACAATCTGTTTCGCGGTACGTTCTTTGAAAAGAATGTCCAAGTTCCTAGCTTCCCCCTGATCGATGCAGATACCAATAATCTGGACGATTGGCTCTTAGCGCATCAAGTTGAGCATCAGGCTTTTGCCGCTGAACTGGGCCTAAACAACCCGTTCAATATGCTCGACGTAGACTTTAACAACGAGTCTGACTTTTACGATTGGTTAGCTAGTCATCTCTATACGCACGAACAGATTGCAGCCAGTTTAGGACTTACATGAACGCTCCTGTACAAGACTTGACCACTGGTCACAAAGAAGAACTGATCAACATCATTAAGCAGTCCTACACCAATGAGGGCGGTACAGACTTCAACACGTTTATCAAAAAGCTGGCAACGCTGCTCAAAGACCCAAACAACAAGCTGATCCAGTTTGGCAAGACAGCCTTTCTGTTGTTGCGTAAACAACCAGGAATGGTCGAGGTACATACCTTTTCTGCCGAGCCGGCTAAGGACATTGCGCGGTCTTTTCAGGGTCTGGCAAAGTTTCTCAAAAGCCAGAACATCAAAAAGGCAGTGACTTATGCCGATAATCCGGCGTATTCCATGATTGCCAAACAGACAGGCTTGCCTGTAAAAATGGGGCAATCAACCAAACAATCTCAGGGTAAGTCCAAGCCGGTCTACACTTTTGAGGTGGAACTCTAATGCCAGCCATAGCCATTGTCGCGGATGTCATCATCTCCGACATTATTGGAGCGAGCGTTGTTGATGCCGTAGCCACCGTAACTGGCAGTATGTTGCTTGGCGACATTGCCTCGGGTGCGGTCATTGGTGCAATAGGCGGCGCGGCCTCAGCGGCCATTCAGGGCGGCGACATCTGGAAAGGTGTTGAGATGGGGGCATTGAGCGGTGGCGTTGCGGGTGGCGTTACCGGCGCTCTAGAGGGCGCTGGTCTCAGTGGGGCAGTCAATGCACCGCCAGGCGCAGATGGTGTCGTTCCGACCGATTCTTTTGGCAATGCTTTGAAGGTTCAGGGGGCGGGCGGTTCCTTGCTGCCGGAGTCTTTGACGGCAACCAGTAAATTGGGGACGGCAGTTGCGTCTGGCCTTGGAACCGCTGCCGGTGGGTTGGCGACCGGGCAGTCCCTAAAGACGGCCCTTGAGGGCGGCGCCATTGGTGGGCTGGTGGGTTATGCCGCTCCAGGCGGCGGGGTGACCGGCGGGGTAGAGCGCGGATTACTCAGCACAGGCCTTAGATCGGCTCTTGGTGTGGGTGACAAGCAGCTCCCCACAAGCGGCAGCAGCCCCCTGATTACGGGTTCTGCCTCCAGACAGGCCGGATCTACCCCCGGTAGCGCCGCGTTGGGGCAAGCATTAAATATTGGGGATGCCAGCAGCCCCATATTTGGGGGTTCCGGCGATGAAAAGAACAAGAAAAACGTCTGGAATGTACAATCCTTAAGATACATGGGACAGCCCGAGGAGTCGTCCGGTGGCTAAACTTTCCAGATTGTTGAAGACCGATTCAATTGGCAACCTGATCGACTTTGCTCAGTTGTTGCAGTCTAAGGGACGGGGCAAGGACACCATCCTGGCCCACATTACCCCAGCAGAGGCCAAGCGCCTCAAGGCTGCGGGCGGTCGTGGTTCCAGAAACCCGGCTACCGGGCTTTTAGAATTTGACGATGTGCCTGTACCTTCATTGCCGGACGTTACGGCCACCGCACAGGCCACGCCTGCCCCCAGTTCGCAGGATTCCTACACGCCTGTTGTAGATATCCCGCAAACGTCTGGATCGACTTCTGGGGCGTCTGACTATTCAGGTATACCCTCCACGCCGGCAGCGGATGGCGGCGCACAGGGCGGCGCTCCCACTGGACAGGCTTTTTCGGGCGAAATATCGCCGCCTTTGTCCATTCCACAGCCTGATTTTACGGGTCAACAACAGCCCACACAGGAGCAATTAGACTCCCTGCAACCTGTAAAAGTGGAAGGCCAGTACGAAAAAGCCCCTAGTTGGTTGGCAAAACAATTTGGAAAACTGTCCGGTTCAGACCTTGCCCGCCTTGGCATTGCCGGTGTTGGCGGTCTAGCCGGGGTAATTAACTCCCGCAAAACAGCAGGGCAAATTGGTGCAGCGCAGCAAGAGCAACAGGCTTTAGCTACTCCGTACCAGGAACAGGGACGGGCGCTGACGCAGGCGGCGGCGGCGGGGCAATTGAGTCCTGCCTCGGCGCAGTCCTATCAGGCGGCTAAAGCGCAGATGCAACAGCAGTCTGCACAGCGCGGCGGGGTTGGTGTCGAGCAGATGGCGGCGCAGTTAGAGGGCTTCCGGCAGCAGCTGTTACAGCAGCAGTACACCTACGGCCTACAGATTGCCCAGATTGGCGATAACATCTCGTTGGGCGCTATTCGCACTGGATTGCAATTAGATGCTCAGTTGCAACAAGCAAGCCAAGGGTTCTATACCTCTCTGGCGGCGATTGCTGCCGGGGTTCCCCTAAAGACGGGTCCTTAATATGTCACAAAATGCGCTGTCTCAGGGACTCAGCATAGACCTGAATCCAACGCCTTATTACCTGTCTAAACCAGAGGATAAGGCTACGCCACCGATTGATATCCCTCCGCTAAAGACTAGCGCGGATGTGTATACCGCAAGCCAACGCCTGGCACAGCCAAGGGCTGAGGCTGAATCCGGTGTGCTAAAAGCGCAACTTGGAATGGAGGAGAATGTTGCAACTCAGAAAGCCAAAGCGGCTGAAGGCGTTGCTACTGAAGCGCACAAGACGGCAGACGCTTACCAGAAACGCCTATCTGAGTTCCCGTACCCTGAGTTTCACCCGACTAAGGACAACGTACAGTCCTTGGCGGGGCTGTTCAGCATTGTTTCAACTTTGGGGTTGATGCTTGGGCATAGCGGCAAAATGTCTGGAATGACTGCTCTAAAGTCCATGAAAGGCATGATGGACGGTTGGCAGAAAGGTCGAGCGGATCTGTTCAAGTATGAAGCGGAAAATTTCCAAAAAAACTTCGCTCGCATGAAAGCCGTTCATGATGATCTAAAGTCTGATTTCGATGAGTACATGAAGTTGCTTCCGATAGATCGAGAAGCAGCCATGTATAAAGCTGAAGAGATTGCTCGCAAAGCGGGTACAAACAGCATTATTACGGCCAATCTTCAACGCGGCAAATTGAACGTCGTGCAAGAGAACATTGACGCTGCTGGCAAGTTAATTGCAAAAAAAGAAGAAAAAGCAGAAGAGGTTCGCGTTAGAGAGCGAGAACGTCTTCTAAGTGAAGCGTTTCAAGAGAAACTGCAACGGGAGCGTCTAGACGCAGAAGCGCAAAGAAGACTGGCAGAGATGGGTACTGCCGGCCCTCGGGCGGCAATTTATCAGGCGACCGGGAAAAGGTTGCCTGAGAAAGAAGCTGTTCAGGTTGCTCAAGGCGCAGCTGCACTTCGCTTGGTTACTAGTTTGCGGGAACGTCTTAAAGACCCAGAAGTTGAAACGGGTCTCAAGGATCTATCAACATCGTTCTTCCAAAAATTGAAAAGCATCACTTCTCCTGAAGAGCTAGATCAAGCAATCAATAAGTTGGACTCAAACGATAAGACGTTGTTGTTTTTGAAAGATTCAGCCATCTTGGGTTTGACCATTGAGCAAAGCTTGACGGGTACTAGAGTGCCGGTGTTTACCCAGCGCATGATGGGTCCTATCTTTGACGCCAAAGCTTATACAAAGCCTGCTTACGACAAACTGTTGAGCAGTCGCGAAGAGCAGCTCTACGACGTTGCTGAGGACTTTGGATTTACAAGAGACGAGCTGTCTAACTACGCCAGAGTTGGAAGTCAAGAAAAACCAGTTAAAGCAGAAGCCTCCGTATCTGAAGAAGACATAACTGCAACGATGGCCGCAACAGGTCTTTCACGGGAAAACGTACTTAAAAGATTGAAAGCTAAAGGTCACGCTGTACCGGAATCTTAATTATGGCTGGACGTAATTTACTTGCTGATGATGCGCCAGTTTCTTCAGGCAGAAACTTGCTTGCTGATGACGCACCAGAAAAAGAAAGCACAGCTCATAAAGTGGGTCGCAGAGTCTTGGACTATGGTGTGACTCCGGCATTAAAAGCGGGTGGCGCATTACTCGGCGGAACGCTTGGCACAGCTGCGGCAGGGCCAATAGGTATGGTGGGCGGCGGCGCTTTGGGTTATGCAACCGGCGCAGAAGCGGCTGAGTCCTTGCGGCAAATGACTGGCCTGTCCGCACCCAAAACTTTGAAAGAAAACGTCAGTCGAGCTGGCGGCGAGTTGCTAACTGGCGCAGAAATGGAAATGGGCGGCGGTATTGCAGGAAAAGCGTTGTCGGCTATTCCTAAAGCATGGAGAGCGGGCAAAGAAATATTAGCAGCGAAAAAAGGCACTGAGGCAAAACGATTAGCTGAGGTATTGCGTACCAATATTGGCGGCAAGACCGAGGACGTTATTAAAGCTTCAGAAGCCGAAAAAGCAGCAGCTAAAGCTAGCGGACAAAGAGCCACAGAAGCAACGCAGCAACTGGAATCTGGGAAGACAATTGCTGCGGCTCGGCAGGCCAAGCGGCAACAGCGAGTTGTTGCGTCTCTTAATGAAATTGCGCCAAAGGGTTCTCGACCAACGCTGTCCGAGGATGTTGGTGAAATCATCCAGAATCAGGGAACAAAGAACGTAGAACGCTTACGTCAGACCCGACAAACGGAGGCGATCACCAAGATCAAAGACCCGGCGTTTGAGGGAGCTAGAGCCAGAGAAAAGAATGGCGATACGATTGCATCCAATAAAAAAAGCGCCGAACAATTCAGAAGCGTTCTAGACGAAGCTAGGGAGCAAATTAGACGCGCGCCGAGAGGCTTTCAGGACGCGCTTCGTAAACGCTTTTCGGCCATTTATAGCAAGGGTAAGCCCCTCAGCTTAGATCAGGCCGAGCAATTACGACGGATGCTGAATGACAAGAACATTGCGACGGTAGAAGGCTATCAAGCCCTTGATGTTATGCGAATGAAGCAGTTGAGCGAGAAATTGCGTTCTGCTATGGAAGCGTATGAACCAAGACTCGGCGAGTATCTAGCCAAGTACAAAGAACTGTCTGCTCCAATTACTCGGGCTTTGGGCGGTCGCGGCGAGGCGCTGACTGAGGTAGAACTACAAGCATCAGAGCAGCAGGCTTTATATTCAGCAGACAAAGCGTCTGCGACCAGTTATTACCTAAACGGTAGTCGGGAACGGGCGCAGCGTCTGATAGACCTTGTGGGCGGCAAGACGCCCGAACTGGTCAACAGTATGCGCCGGCACTTTCGCACTGAGATAGAAAGTATGTCGGCGGATCAGATTGCGGCGTTTCAGAAAAAAAACACGGGCTTGCTTGAAGTATTTAGCGAGCTGTCTAAGCCCATAGAACGAGTGCGTCTTGCTAAGGCTGAAGCCGAACAATTGGCCGCAGCAGTTGCAAAGAGCAGGCCGGAAGCGGCAACTCGCCTAGGCCGACAAGTCACTTCGTCTGAGTCGGCGGCTGGTCAGGCCGAAAGCGTCATTAGCCAATACAGTTCAGACTTGAACAATATCCAAGCCGCTGCACCCGAAAAGGTAGCATCAGTTTCCAAGACTTTGGTAGACAAGATGCGACGTAACAATTTGATTGATGATGCAAACCATCAACAAATGCTGAAAACAATAAACGCGATAGAGCAACAGTTTGGAAAGACCGCCAAGGCCAAAGAACAGATCAATTTATTCTGGCGCAAGACGTTGGTTTATAGCGGTTTAGGCTCTGTCGGCGTTGGGGCTTATTACGGCAAAAAGTTACTGGAAGACTAATGGCTCGCAAGAAATCAGTACCCAAGGGTGGCATCAATATTGACCTGGAGAACGCTATTAGCGAACTGCTGGTCAAGGTCATGAACGACCCAGAAGCTTCCCTGACAGACCGTTGCAAGGTCATTGACCGTGCGCTCAACCTTGAGAAAATCAAGCAGAAAGTGGACGGCGATTCGTGGGGCGAAGGGCTTTTTGACGATGATGAAGAGGAGGGCTAGACTAATGAAGTCTAACTCTAGAGGTTCTTATGGACGCTTTCGCTCTTGTTCGATTGGCCCTGTCGGTTCTGACCGACCGTATTATTTCAATTTTGGCCCTTTGCATGGCCTGTGGGCTGTCTTGTTGGGTCATGTACATTCCGACATGGGATCGAGTGGTGACGCTCGGTATCTTTGTCATTTTCAGCTTTCTGGTCATTAAGACCAAGGAGTCTAGTCATGTTTCCCGAGAAGAAGCACCAACGGCCTAGCCAGGTAAATCAGCAGATCGCTAAATCCATTCGCCCTCAGATGCCGCGTGATGCGTCTGCTGATGGTCAGAATGAACTGAGCGGCAAGATGCCTGCCGGGTATATTTCGACTTTTGCCTATGGCACGGGCAAGCAGACCAAGTACAGCCCTGCTCGCGGTGTTGGGCACAAAATCTACTAATGAGCCGAGATCTAAATCTGCTGCACTCTCTGTTTCGCCCCAAGGCGTTGGACTTCATTGAAAAGGTGAAGGCTGCGGGGATTGACATGATTGTGACTAGCGCCTGGCGTTCGTCTATAGAGCAAACTGCCCTTTACGCGCAGGGCAGGACAGCTCCCGGTCCAATCGTCACCAACGCCAAGGCCGGCCAATCAGCGCACAATTTTGGCTTTGCCATTGATGTTGTGCCGCTGGTTAACGACAAGTGTGATTGGCAGTGTCATGATCTGGTATGGCAGGAGATTGGCAAGATAGGCCAGTCCTGTGGTTTAGAGTGGTACGGGGCGCCGGAAGCAAAGTTTCCTGAGTACCCGCACTTTCAATTACCTAATTGGGAAAGTTTCAAATGAGCTGGTTACAAGCGATTACGCCTGCTTTTGACGTACTCAAAAAGGGCAAAGAACTGGAAAATGCTGCTGTTTGGAAAAACCGCACAATGGCCGGTAATTTGGTCTTTTCGATCATTGTCTCTGTGCTGACTATCCTGAAGGCTGTTTGGAATATAGATTTGGGTATAGACCATGATACCGAGGTACAACTGGCGGGTGGTCTGGTGGCTGTTGTTGGCGTTGTTAATGCCGGGATGCACGCAGCTACGTCAGCAAGGGTTGGACTGCTCTCCGACAGCGGGAGTGGTTCCCCTCCGGGACCGACCGCTGACATCGGCGAACCTTCAGCAAGCTGAGTTCGATCTAGGTTTTAACTGCACTCTCACAGAGGATTAGACATGAGTTTCTTTAATTCGGTGGAACAGGATTTTTTTGCCGTCAAGCGTTGGTTTGAGGGCAATCCGGTAGGTGCTGCCATTGAGGCCGACTTTCGGGCGGCGGCGGCTGAATTGGAAAAGATTGCGGTAGCCGACCTTGAGAACGCGGTAAAGGTAATTGGCCTGAACGTGTTGGCGGCACTGGCTACGGGTGGATCTTCTGCTGCGATTGCGGCAGGTATTTCCTCGGCCATTACTGAGTTTAAGGCGGTAGGTGCTGATGTCTCGCACAAGGCGATCAACACCTTGGTGACCACTGTTGTGAATCAGGTCAGCGCACAAACAACGCCGGTCCCAATTACGCCTCCGAGTGCCTGATGCGTTGTCGGAACCGGCAATCGTGTTGGTTCTTCCAGGCTATGCGGCGGTGTCCTTGTCAGCACCGTCGCTCTCTAGATCTTCTACCAGATGCGGCCTCTATGCCGGCGCAGACGCTGATGTATCGCACTTCTGCACTTCCCTGATTAAGCGTCCTTTGTGTCCGCCGGTAGCGAAGTACCGGGCCATCATCTGTTCCCTGCGCTTATCTCGGTTCTTAGCGTGGTATTCGCGCCAGTAGTCTTGTGGTATTCGCGCCAGTAGTCTTTACGGGTCATTTGTTTTTCTCCTCTTTTGCCGCCGCCTGTGCCGCAACTTCCGCCTTCCACGCAGCCCACGACGCTTCCCACGCTTCCCAAGCAGCAGCCGACGCCTCATCCCACACAGCCATCGAAGCCGCATCAAAAACCGCCTTCAGTCGTTTCAATTCAGTTTTCTTGGTCATTGCTCACCCTCCGCAGCCAACGCCGCCCTCCACGCCTCCCACGCCACCTCCGCCGCATCCCACGCCACCGCCGCCGCCTTCGCCGCGTCCGCCGCATCACGCGCCGCATGACGCGAAGCCTCAGCCCGCGCCGCCTCCGCATCACGCGCCGCCCCCTCCGCCTCCCACGCCGCGTCCCTCAGTCGCTCTAATTCTGTTTGCTCGCTCATTTCATTACCCTAGGGTAGAGAATGACCGGGGACTGCAAACGATCCACCAGGTCGATGGCTTCCTTCATCGTGTTGCGGTGGGCTAGGTCTTCCCAACGGCCAAAGGACTTACGCTCTTGGATGATCCACTGGGTAGTGATCGGGTCTTGTATCGCTCTGTAGTTAGCTTTCATGGTGATTGTACCAACCGGCCTTCAAACGAATAGAACCCGTTGTGAGAGAGATCCACCCACGGGGCTGCATATACTTTGAACCCAGCCTTACGCGCTATGGTGCAAAAGTAATAGTCCTCAGACAGCAGGACGTTGGTATCTGGGTCGATGCTGACGCCAAAATATTCGTAGAACATTTCAGGATGCAGATTCCCGCCCAAGTCCGTGACGTTGTTCTTATAGGTTGCAACCGTCTGTTGCAGCGTCTCAAAGACTTCACGCTTGATCAGCATGAACCCTGTACCGCCGTTCATAATCTCTAGCGGTTCATTCATGGGTGCGGTCACGCTAGTGGCATGGTTCGCAAGATTCACCACAAAAGACCCGGTGTGGTGCTTGAGCTGCTCATCTGGCACACCAGCTGCAATAGCCTGGCGCACTGAAGGCCAGCTGATTTCTTTCTTAGGATAGATCCCGCAGATGATGTCTTTATCAGCGGCTAACATGGGCGGGAATTGTTCTGGATTCCAGGCTATGTCTGCGTCGATAAACATCAGGTGTGTGCATTCAGTCTGCATAAACGCATGGGCCAACCCATTACGCGCTCGCTGTATAAGCGACTCATTAAACATGGCGCTCTGGGTGTAGGCCACCCCGATAGATAGCAGCGTCTTTTGCATCAAAATCATCGACGTATGGTAGTTGCCGAAACACTGTCCGCCATACATGGGGGTGGCAATAAATATATGCTTATTCAATGACTTATCCTCTATTGTAGTTAGGAGTGCCCTACCAAAATCCGCCGGGCCAGCGGTCCTAACTCTGTCCTCTGAGGGACTCACGTTCTGGTTCGTGGAGGTTCAATTCGTTACCTAGGAGGGGGAGAAAGTCGGTCAGGTTCATGATGACCAGACTGTCCTCCCCATCAGCGCGACAGATCACAATCGGGCGCTGACCTAGGTTACACGATTCCTCTGCCTGTTCCATCCACGAATAGACGCTGATACCGGCTCGTCGCTTGCACTCAATGACATACTTTTCCAACAGGATGTCGCCACCAGAGTCGCGGGTCTGGGTGAGATTACGGCTGCAATCAATACCCAGAACATCACGGATCTGGTGTACAACTTCCCGCTCGTAGGCATGACCCTTAGTGCGTTGCGACTTGCCCATCAGAATGGAATCGTGTTGTCATCAAAAGGATCAGCAGCGCCTTTAGGTGGCGCCACTTCCTTTGGATACTGCTGCGGCTGGGCCTGATAGTTATCCACTGCCAGGCTGATGAACTGCCCATAAGCACTGGTCTTGAACCAGCCCGACAGTTTAATGATGTTCCCCTGATGCATGATCTGGCCCTTCCAGTCGGGCGCCTTGGGGTGCTTTTTATCGCGTTGTGGGAAGAAGGCGCCGCCGCCCTCTCTGGGTACATTAGACATTGTTCGTCCCTTCGTAAATATAGCGAGCGAACTCGCGGCCTTTCTCATGAATGATTTCAGTGCGGATTCGATATCCGGCTTTACGGTAAACGTCGATATGTGACGCCAATCGGAAAGAGCCATAGGATGTCAAAGCCTCCTGCGGGGTGATCGGACCCTGAGACATCAGATGTCTAAGGATTCGTTCACGCTGGGTACCCCGGCGGAGGCTTCCTGTTTTGGGACAGGTGCAACCTCGGCAGCAGGCTGCGTGTACCCGGCAATCGCTGCGGACAGGCGTACCGCATCAGAGGATGACAGACGCTTACGAACGCCCTCATTAGCCTCCCGCAAGTCATTCACCTTCATGATCTGATCCTCGCTGGACAACTTGGATGACGCCCGAATACGGCGCACCAGCTCTGCATAGGCTGCGGTGTATTCCTCGACCGTCGCGTGCTGACTGTAGATCTCACCACCCGGCAGGGCGAGCTTCCACGGCAGATTCACCTGCGCCGGCACCTCGGGCGGCATCAGTGCCTCGACCGGGGCTGCTGAGACGCCCACAGAGGCCGTATAGCCGCCCTTATCAACCGGGTAGTCCTGCGCTTCCTCAGCGGTGATCAGGCCTTTGAGAACGTCTGGGAAGGCGTCCCGCAGTGCAAATCCCCGCGCCCGCATCTGGAGCATCCGTTTAGGGTACTGGGTCCACGGACCCTGCTTACCCCACAGGCCGGCACGCTTTGCGTCATCGACGGAGAACCGGACAGTGACGGGCGTGCGTCCCCGGCGCAGGGCGGTGCAGATAGCCGTCTCGCCCTCGATGGACTCTTGGATGTCCTCGCAGGTAGGACTGTTCTGGACCAGCGCCAGAGCCGCATCCCCGTAGACCGAGGGCTTACCGTTGATCACGGCAATGTTCTGGAGTGCCTGGAGTGGTGACAGACCAATCTCGGCCCCCCACTGGCAGGCCACCAAGATGTCCTCAGGCTTGCCCTGGTAGGCCTTGGGGACCATTGAGGATTTAGCCATCAGTTCAGAGAACTGCATAGCCTCGCCGAGGGTAGTGGGGGTGAACCCACGGACTGCTAAATTGCTCATTTCTTTACCTTTTTCGAGTTAGGGGTTTTCTTCTTCGCGGTCAACTTCTTCTTGGCCTTCAGTCTCTTCAAGGCGTCGCGATACACCTTGTTGAGTCCATTCAGGGTCTTGATCTTAAGCTCTTGCTCATCAACCTTGATGTAATGCTCGTGCAGCTCGTCCATCAGCTTCTTTGAATGGACGGTCAGGCGCTCGCACTCAGCCCGATACCAGTTCAGCACTTCCCGCTGGTTGAATATGCCGGTCAGCGGGTTGTAATGCTGGGAAAGGGACGCCTTCGCCAGATCAATGATCTGCTCTCTGGTGGCGGTTTCCCAAGTAATTTTAGACATTTGAGCCTCCGAGTTAGGAATTGAGGTCGGCTTTGAAGCTAATACCCTCTTCCGACAGTTGCTTACTCAGTTCAGACAGGGTGAGCTGCAAAATAACAGAGACCACGAAAGCGTCTTTCTGCTCCAAGATGCCCAGCCGCGCCCGTAGATCATTGCCGGCCAGATCCACCATTGCCTTAAACATCTTTTCCACGTTCGCAGTGGTTGCCGGGTCCACCAAAATGGCCGGCATACAGTGCCTGGCGCCATCATCCATCTGCACGTAAACACCGTAATCAATAGCCTTGGTTTTCATTTGATTAAGAACCTCCGCGAACCCGGCACATCCACCACATATTTGGCGTACAGATCCGGCATAGACGATTGAAATAGCTTCGGATCGAACCGTTTTGTGGATTTTGCAGCCTTCCACGTTGCCAGTACCGTGCCATCCACCGTGACCATCTCTGCATGGTCAGACATGACCTTCTGCATCGCAATCAGGAGCCGTTCCTCTTCCTCTTCCGCGCCCTTGATACTGGCCTTAATCTGCTTCAGGCGTAGGGCAACCCGCTCGATCTCCTGAGTGGCCGTCACAACCGATCCTGGGCGGTCTACGGGCCAGGTACGGCGTGCTTGTTCGGAATTCTCAGGCGGCAACGGCGTCTGGGTCTGCACCGCCGCCCAATAAACGGCCATCTCCTTGATCAGGTCTTCACGCTGCTGATCGGTGATGGTGAAGTCGAACGTCACCAGCTCATTCCCGCCAAACAGGACGGCCAGAATCACGTTATCCACCCCGTGACAGGCCGATTCGTGGATCAGCTGCGCCATGTCCGCCGCAGGGATAATGTTGGATTCTTCGGAGAATTTATTCCGGGTCATGCCGTTGTAGTTCTTGGCCTCTACCAACGTCTTCCCGTCCGTCGTAATGAAGTCGAAGTGGCTCTTGAGCCAAGCTTCCTTAGGGTGCTGGAGGGCGTAGTCCGCATCCCGTAGCTCAATCCCGAGCCGCTCCTGCACCAGTCGGCCAATCACCGGCTCCATCACATGACCCATCTGTACAGCCTCAACGCCGGACAGGTCTGGGCGTTCCATCAGGCCGAGCTTAGTCAGCACAGCCTGATTAGCGCGGCCATTGGCGGCCATGCGTGAGTCACCCGACCACCAGGCACCATCCCGTACCGCCGGGGCGAAGTCGTTGCGATCATTCATCTGCGGTTACTCCAATCTCGATGGGCAGGTAGAAGCGACCCTCAGGGCCACAGGCCGTGGACAGGCTGCTCATGCGCTGGACGTTGCAATACCAGTGGTCCTGCTGACCCGTGACAATGTCGCGTCGATCCAAGTACGAACACTTAGACAGCTGCGCGTCAGGGACTTTGTCTGTAGTAAAACGAGGTAAAAAATAGCGACAATCAATGCAAAATTTCATGTTTTTAACCTTTGCGAGTTAGGACTCTATCTAAATATATCTATATACGAACTATAGTTCTTCTCTTGTCTCTTTCTCCTAAATACCCTTATCTAAATCCATCCGAGTAGGTTCTATATCTTCTCTTATTCATATAGTCATATCCCCCGTAGGGGGATTTTATATAGTGTATATACCTCTTTGTCAACCTTTTTTTTCATTTAAGCGTGAGAGATGTAACGGTACTTATCCACAGGATATCCACAGGTTATGCACAGGATATCCACAGGCTACTCGTCTCGGTCTTTTCGGTCTTTTCGGTCTTCTGCGTTTATTTGCACAGCCACCACGCACAACACCACCACGCCCACCATTAGGCAACTGACGATCAGGTCATCCAGAACCCCTACAGCGTTCACAGCTCTTTCACGCCAAACTTTTTGCCCAGCCAGTCCGCGTAGCAGCGATGGCACAAGGGCGCGGACGCCGGCGCCGTGTTGTTACCCTGGAGAATCACAATATCGGCCCCGATCAGGCCGTGCGTACGACAACGGTACGTCGCCGTTTTGGCTGGGTCCTTACGGAGCCACATCTGCACAAGGTTTGACATATCTCAATCTCCTTACTTCGTGTTGTTCGAGCGCCAGCGCCACCCGCAGCCTCGCGACCGCGTGGAGCAATTCCTGAATCTCTGCCGGTTTTAGTGTCTGCTGAGACGCTTTCCGCTGCAATTCGAGGAACCGTTCCCCAGTCACACGCCCCCCCAGCCGCGAGCGGCAACTTCCAGTAATAGCGCCTGAGCCTGGTCCGCCATATCCCGAGCCTCTGAGACCGTCGGAGGGCGGTTAAGGGTTACGGCGAGGTAATCCACTAGGGTAGAGCGTAGAAAGGCCTCTATAGCGCTCTGCAGGACGCTATCGGCATCCTCTGGGTCATTCTCTGGGTGATCCGGTATCCAGTGGTCATTCGCCACGATGAAACCCTCCGAGATAGACCGTTGCGCCCGCGAGGGCAATTGCTGCAACGATCCAGCCGACAGACACCAGCACCGGTGTCGTGTCCGCGAGAGACAGCGCCAGGACCCCGATAACAATGGTTAGAGATTCTAGAAATTTTCTCACGTTGAACCCTCAAATTAGGAAAAAACGGGGCGGTTAACGGTCCCGCCCCTAGGTGGTGGAAACTTTATGCGCTAATGCGCTCTGCGCCAGTCTCAATCGCCTGGCGGATAGTGGCGTGGGCGTCATCGCGGGCACGTTTCCAGAACGTGCGGCAGACATCCAGCGGGCAATTTCCCCAGTGATAAAAGAACGTCAGAGCCTGTTTACGCCATAAATGCTGAACAATGGCGCGTTCTGCCGCACCGATAGTGGCGTATTTGTGCGGTTTACTGCCGCCGGTCCATGAAACGATATTCATTGTCTACCCCGTGCTAATCGAATCCTCAAAAACCCAATACATATCGCGAGCGAAAGAGCCGCCGACCATGTGCGAATACTTGGCGTCTGGACGCTTGCCCCAGTCCATGACGCGCACCAGCTCGCGAGCCGCCGCGCGGTGGTTCTCTTCAATGTTTAGCGCGTGGTCATAAGATACATAAACAGTCCGCGCCTCACACTTGGCGCTGATGCGAGAGCCGCGCACATTCGACGGGCCGTGATACCGTGTTCTGATTGCTTGCATGATTGTTCCACCGTATAGAGTTAGGATATGGCAGTGAGACACTACCCCATAGCCTACCGGCGAACCGATAGGCTATAGGCTACCGTCTATTATGCTGCAGCAGTTAGCGTTGCCACATTCGCCATTACAGCGAATCCGCCGTGCGCCTGAATAACAATAGAGCCTTTACGGCCAGATCCGGCACCATGACAGGCTAGGCATGACTCACAAGTAAGCTTTTTGCCAGCTTCCGCGCTAGCAGGGCAGATAGATTCTGTTTTTAGACGCGAAACATGGTTGGGCATGGCAACCCGGAACGTGCGCCAACCGTCCGCATGAGCTACTGCCGCAGATTGCGCGTTATCCGCGCTTGCCATGACAATGCCCCGTAAATCCGGGCGTGTCTGCCATTGGTGCGTATAACCGGTATGCCCCACAGCGCTACGGATCAGGGTAGACCAGACCCATTTAGGTACAGCGCCAGGGTCACCATAAGTACCTAACCGGACTAACCGGCCTTCGCCGAATTCCTCGATGTCCTCACACGCATGGTATACACCACGCATGAAAGCCTTATAGACGCCGGTAGGACCCTGGCCGATATTGACGTAGCACGTTCTACCCTTGTTGCGCTTGAACCCGTCACGGTCCGTGACAAGGTAGCCCCTATGCGGACACGAGCCGCATATGCTGACATCCGCGCCCGAGCGAATTGCTTCTATTGGTGATTGATCGGCCCGAAGTATATAAGTCTGCAGCATTCGGCCCGTTTTACGGTTACCTGATTTACGAATGCCGATCACCACAATAGGCGCGCCGTCTAACAGACTTGCCCCCCGCCACAGGATGTAACCGTTAGGGCGCTTCACAGCGCGCCCCCCGCATAGTGGTCAAGGGACGGAATTAGTTCTGCGAGACAATCGGCAGCGATGTTGGTCATGAGAATCTCCGGTTAGGAACGGATGCGCTATATGGCGCGGTGATAAGTGTATATAGGTTTATCTGTTCTTGTCAACACTCTTTCTACATTATTTTCGCTCTCTCTTTTATATATATATATGCATTCCTATATCTGTAAATACGGGCTATATAGATTCTTGTATATACATTCAGACACTAACCTAGGGTGATAGTTACGTAGGCTTATTACTTTCTGTTATACCTATATAACTAATAGTTATACCTAACCTATATAGGCTGTGCATAACTTATCCACAGACAACCGATCTCTGTGCATAACTTATCCACACCACTCCCTCTGCCCTGTGCATGGGTCTTGTCCCCCTTGTGTGTGTGCCCCCCAACCTCATCCCCCCAAAAGAAATTCTCCTTTTTGGTATGGTGTGGTTCCTGACCTGAGTGAGGTTTGCCATGTCTGCCATGAATAACGACGTTTTAGGCCGGGTGATGTTTGAGAAGGCGCAGAAGGAGTATCCCTATCTGGCTGGTAAGGACATTGCCTTTGCGTACAACCCGCAAGCCGGGGATAGGCAGTTAGAGTTTTACAGTCCTGAGGAGACTGAGAGGCCGGCGCAGATACCTGCGGGCAGGGTGGGTTTGGAGGTTTACAAGCCCACGGTGAAGTCGTTGGACATTTTGGGTGATTACGTCAGTCACTATGCCGTGCAGAACGATCCGAGGCTGAAGGAGATGTATGCGCGGTTTCAGTCGCAGTTGGATCCGAAGGAGATGCAGCGGCGGTATGAGTGGCACAAGGCGAATGCTGGGGAGACGAGGCCGTATGAGGAGTGGTATCGGCTGACGGGTTTGCCTGAGGTTTTTCGTGGTTACACGTTTAACCAGTGGCCTGAGGATTTCTCGAAGCGTTATTACTCGCCCGAGCAGATGCGGACGCTGAATGAAGTGCGGTCGTATTTGAGCATCAAATGAAATTCAATCTCAAGCAGTTCTATCGCTTTTGTTCTCAGTTGCGGATTGAGACCAAGGAGCAGGGTCTGAGGCGTATGGACACGCTCTTAGGCAGTCAGACCTATGTGATGGATGAGATTACGAAGGGTCTGGAGGAGGATGTGCATATGTTTGTCATCCTCAAGGGCAGACAGTTAGGCATTACCACCATCAGTCTGGCTTTGGATCTGTACTGGCACTTCATTCATCCGGGGCTGCAAGGCACGCTAACGACGGATACGGAGGAGAACAAGGATATGTTCCGCTCCACGTTGTCGATGTATATGGAGGGATTGCCCAAGGAGTATCGGATTCCGTTACTCGCGCACAACCGCAATCAGTTGTCTTTGAAGAACCGCAGTCGATTGTTCTATCAGGTAGCTGGACTACGTGCCAAAGGCTCTCTGGGGCGCGGTAAGGCGATTACTTATCTGCATGGTACTGAGACATCCAGCTGGGGTGATGAGGAGGGTCTGGCGTCTCTGTTAGCGTCCTTAGCGGAGACCAATGAGAATCGTCTGTATATCTTTGAGAGTACGGCGCGTGGGTTTAATCAGTTCCACGATATGTACATGACGGCCAAGAGGGCGAAGACGCAGAGGGCTATTTTCTGTGGTTGGTGGCGCAATCAGTTGTACAGCGTAGATCCGGCGTCTGCTGTGTACAAGGTGTATTGGGATGGGAAGTTAAGTCCTGAAGAGAAGGAGTGGGTAAAGGACATCAAGAAGTTGTATGGGGTAGAGATCAATTCCAGGCAGATGGGTTGGTGGCGTTGGAAGTTACATGAGGGGATTAAGGATGAATCCCTGATGATGCAGGAGTTCCCGCCTACGGAGGACTATGCGTTCATCATGTCGGGTACGAGTTTCTTTAGTAACTCCAGATGTACGGATGCTGCCAAGATTGCCAAGAAGCTTACCTTTGATAATTATCGTTATGTGATGGGTGCGAACTTCCAAGATACGGAAGTGATGAAGACTACTGAGCGGATGAGTACGTTGCGGGTATGGGAGGAGCCGGTGGATTCGGCTTACTATGTGATTGGTGCAGACCCGGCGTATGGATCGTCTGACTGGGCTGATCGTTTCTGCATACAGGTCTATCGTTGTTATGCAGACGGGTTAGAGCAGGTTGCTGAGTTTGCAACGTCTGAGTTGAATACCTATCAGTTTGCGTGGGTGATTTCCCATTTAGCTGGTGCGTACAAGAACAGTACTTTGAACCTAGAGGTCAATGGCCCAGGTCAGGCTGTGTTGAACGAGATGAAGAACTTGAAGCGTCAGGCGTCTGCAATTGGTGGGACGATGGGGCGCTCGCTGATGGATGTCTTGGGGTCGATGAGCAGTTACCTGTGGCGCCGTAACGACAACCTGTCGGGGCCGTCCAACTCGGTGGGTTGGCTAACTACGTCTACGTCTAAAGAGCGGATGCTGTCTTACATGAAGGACAACTTTGAGCGCGGCATGATGGCTGTCTACTCGATGGATCTGCTGGACGAAATGAAGACGATTGTCAGAGACGGTGGTTCGATCATGGCCTCTGGACGTAACAAGGATGACCGGGTGATTGCCTCGGCCTTGGCGGTAGCGGCCTATGAAGAGCAGCTGCGGCCTCGCCTGATTGCCCAGCGCCATACCCGTGCTATCAGTCGTGCCGGCGATGCCAGAACGCCAGAGCAGGTCTCTGCAACCCGGTCGGTGGCAACCTATCTCAAAGCAGTGGGTATCTCACAATGAAGCCAGTCATGCCCAAGAAACAGCTACTGGATACCATCCAGCGCTTCTGTGATGACAAGAACCGGGGCATTAGCATTGCGCTGTTTGCAAGCCTGTGTGGCATTAGCATGGAGTGCCTGCGCGATGTCTTTATCCGGCGTAAGGAAATACTCAGCGAGACGGTGCAGCGACGGGTATCTAAGGCCTACCAGGAGTGGAAGGACGGGAATGTGCGGGTAATGCAGAACCGAGATACCACCCGGTTTGTGGAATACCGCAAGGAACCCAAGCTATTGCTTCGGCGCGACAATCGACTTATGGTTGAAAATGGACGTATAGTCCTCAAAACAGGCATTGTAAATCGGGCTGACTATACGCAGCCTACCTTTGGACAACAATTGAAGAGGCTCCCCTAATGGCCGTACTGCATGATTATAAGTGTTCAACGCATGGCTACTTTGAGAACACCGAACCACGGTGCTTGAAGAAACGCTGTAAGGAAGAGGTGTTGCTGGTCTTCCTGCAAGCCCCGTCTATCGGGTCAGACTCTACCCGCAACATCGACAAGACCAAGCAGCAGCTGGCTATCGACTTCAACATGACGGACATGAAGACCGTCCGCGCCGGCGAAAGTCAGGCCGGGTATCTCACCCGTAACAACAAGACCAAAACCGAGGTGGAGTCGCACAGCATCCCGCGTGAACCGCGTCCGGGTGATGCCGCGATGTGGGGTCATAACCGTGCCGGCGGTATGGACATGAAATCTATTCTGGGTGGGCGTTACAATACCCCGATACGCGATGAACCCGTAGGTATCATCCCCAAGCAAGCCTACAACAATTTGACAGGCCCAAAGGCTGCGAGTTATATCCAAGACCATGAAGGCCTGACGATACCCAAATGAAAATCCCCAGCGACAATGACCACCGCGAGATGTTCTACCGAGACTTGATCGACAAGTGCATGGTCTCGGTCTCTGAACGTAAAACCGATTATTCCTCGCAGCGGGCGTACTTTTTGTTTGGCGCAGGGCCGGAAGAATCACCCGCCCTGTTTAACAAAATCTTCCCGCACATTGATCAGCTGACTTCGTTTTTGTATTCGGCAGAGACCACCCGCTTTAGCATCAACATGGGCGCCTCGGTCTCGGATATGGAACAGGTTAAGGTGCCGCGCCTGACCCAAGCCCTAAACGACGAATGGATCAACTCCAACGCCGATCAGGTGTTTAGCTCGGCACTCACCTGGGCTTTGGCCTACAACAGCACCTTTATTAAACTGGTGGTCAACAACGGCATCCACCCGTTCATGGTCGAGCCAGGTTCTATGGGCGTCCTGCGTGAGGACTTGCCCTATACGGATCGACAAGAAGCCATTGTCCAGACGTATTACATAACAAAATCAGAGCTTTACAATCGACTGTGGTCGCATCCAAAGCGCGAGCAGATTGTTAAAAAGATATCGACGGATGTGAATACCCGGACGGATGACGTACCAGACGGCCTTGATCGCCTGGTCATGTCCCAGTCCAGTCCCGTCATCTATGGCACGGTGAACTTGGATCTGTACTCTTCCCCCCGCTACAAGGCGCGGGTTGCGGAAGATACCGTCAAGATGTACGAACTGTGGGTCTGGAACGATGACACCAAGGACTATCAGGTCGTCACGATGGCAGAGCCGGACATTTTCATCTATGACCGGCCCGGCGCAACCGTTTTCTTGCGCGGCGAACTGCCTTTTGTCCAGATCTGCCCCAACCCACAGTTTGATTACTACTGGGGTCAGTCCGAGGTAGAGCGCCTGAAGTTCCTCCAGCAGCTGCGAAACAAGCGCATGGAGGAGGTATTAGACCTTCTGGCCCGTCAGGTGAACCCGCCAACAGCCCTGTCAGGCTGGACGGGCATCATGGATGAGAAGAATTTCGCCCTGAACAAGCCCGGTGGGGTTCTGTTTACCGATATGCCCAATGCCAAGGTAGATCGCCTGGCCCCGCAGATGCCAACCGAGTTGTTCGAGGTTATCCATGAAGTGGATGCCATGTTCGCTGAAGCCTCGGGTATCTCCTCCATCCTGTCGGGTCAGGGGGAGAAAGGGGTCAGATCGGCAGGTCATGCCTCGCAATTAGCCCGTTTGGGGTCCTCTCGGGCCAAAAAACGCGCTTTAGTTGTAGAAGATGCCTTGGAAAAGGTCGCTACCCTGTATCTCAAGCTGATGCAGGTCTATGACGATACGGCCTATAGGGATGAACACGGTACCAAGTTCATTGCCGAGCAATTCACCAAAGACTTTGTGGTCAAGGTGGATGCTCACAGCAATTCGCCGATTTTCACAGAAGATCTAAGACAATTGGCGTTTAACTTGCTCAAAGCAGGCGCCATTGACAATGAATCCCTGCTTGACCTGCTTGAACCGCCCATGAAACAGTTGCTCAAAGAGAAACTGAAGAAACGGGAGGCGGCTAAGGCGGCGCAGCCGCAAAAGCCAGAACCCAGCAAGAAACCAGATCTGAAAGCGGTAGGTGAATAATGGCAACGCAAGGTAATACCAGCTTCAGCGCGACGGATCGTCCCCGAGTGTCGGCTAAGTCCGTCAAAACGATGTCATCAACTCCTAACTTGCAATATCGTCAAAGCGGGGTTAAAACGTATAATGCGAAGCAACCCCGCAACATGGGTCGCACTTTAGGTCGGAGTTGAAATGCGTAAGCACAGCAAGAAGTCCCGCAAGACTCGCCGGTAGTTTAGATTCGGTGGAAATCGAATAAGGGTTTGGCTGACTTCCCTTCTAAGTTGGCCCGCAATAGGAGACATCTCATGGCTCGCAAAGCGCGTAAGCACAAGGGTCGTAAGGCCCGCAAGTAAGGTTTAGGGCGTAAGCTCAAACCTTCTAGAAGGGCGGCAGGTACCTTTCCCAAGTCACTGCCTGCCGCCTTTCTTTTGACAAAATGTTAAATTGTGGTACAGAATAGTTTTGTAGCGTAGGAACAACGTATGGGCGTCCCTTCAGACAAGATCATGGAACTGATGCGCCAGTCCCCCGCCGGTGGCGGTGGTAAGACTGCGCCGCCGCCTATGCCTGGGCCTAGCGATTCTTCTGATGCGTCTACCCCACCGATGGGGGCGCCAATGTCAACGCCAGAAGCCAAGATGGGTAATAAGCAGGGCGCGTTTGTCAATCTGTCGCTTGCGATGGACTTGATCGAACAAGCACTCCCCGTGTTGGGTTCTGAAAGTGAAGAGGGCCAGAAGGCCCTTTCTGTTTTGCGGATGATGGCCGGCATCATTGGCCCCCGCAAAGGCAAGACGCAGGAATTGCAGTCCACTGAAATTATGCAGATGATGCAAAACTTGCCGCAGGCCGGTGGCGGTACGCCAGAAGGCAAAGCTATGGCCGCAGCACCTGCTATCCCAAATATGGCACCTCCTGGCGCTCCGCCTGGTGGCGCTCCCCCAATGCCTCCGCCTGGTGGCGGCGGTTCTGCACTTCCCGGAATGTAAGGAACCATCATGGATCTTTTTAAGCCCAAAGGCTCGTCGCAACCCCGCCGCCCTACTGATGACAACCAGTGGTATGGCAACATTGTTGACCAGCCGCGTTTCGCTCGCTTTGGTGGCCTGAAGAACGGCCCCGCCATTGGCACCAAGAACAAGATGGTTGTTCAGAAGCCTGGCGACGGCAAGAAGGTCATCTAAGATGGCTCGCGCTAACCCGCCACCGCGTGATCCGCAGCGAGACTCTGAAGCTGCGGAAGGTGGTACTAGCGACCCGATGCCGTATCGGCACCATCGGCAAATGAAAAAAGCTGTTGGCAAAGCCCCGCGCAAAACCTCTCGTAAACACACTCGGTGATTCCTAATGAGCCTTGAAGACCTTTCGCTTGACGCCCGCGACGAACTTGCCCTACTGGCCCGCCAGTTGGCTGAGAACCCCGCAACCCGCAAGGATTTCCTCAAACTGACCAAGCGGGCCAAGCCTGACATGGTTATTCCAGAATTGGACATTGAGGAACACACCACCAGTCGGTTGGTGGCATCTGATAAGCGCGTTGAAGCGCTGGAAGGTCAGTTGCGTGATCGGGACATTCGCGAGGAACTCGACAAGCGCCGGTCGCGCATCGTTGAGAAAGGACTCGCTAGCAAAGATGACATGGACGATATTGAGCGGGTCATGCTCGACAAGGGCATTACCAATCATGAAGTCGCCGCTGAGTACTGGGCGTTCATGAAGCAGGCAGCGCAGCCAACGCCGACTGGGTACAACCCAAGTCCGTTTAAGGCACTCAACCTGAGCGATTACGTCAAAAATCCGGTGACCGCTGCGCGAAATGAGGCTGCTAAAGCCTTGCATGAGCTACGCAAGTCGCCACGGCCCATTGGTTTGTAATTAGAAATTTCGGAGATATAAAATGCCTATCGGTGGTGGAATTATCCCGGCGACTGGAAGTTCGCAATACACGGAACTTACTTACGTCACCCGCAGAGCCTTCATCCCAAAGATGGTGGTTCAGATCTACAACTCAACCCCACTGATGGCGGCTTTAATTGCCAATAGCCAATCAGCATCGGGCGGCGTGTCCTCAATCACGGTTCCCGTGCAAGGCTCGCAGTTCGTTAACGCGCAGTGGTCGGATTACTCCGGTTCGTTTGCATCGCCTAGCGTTCAGCAAGGCGCATACAACGCAGAGTTCGACCTCAAGCTCATGATTGCTCCAGTGCCATTCCTTGGCATGGAAGGCGCAGTCCAGCAAGACGCGGCGATCATCCCGTTGATTGAAGCGCGTATGAACGACGCGACCAACGTCATGATGGATGCAATGACCACTGCGTTGTACAACAACACAACGAACACGCAGCAGTTCATCGGCCTTCCGGGCGCAGTATCAAATACTGATCCTTCTGCCGGTGCTTACGGCAACATTGCTCGCGCCAGCAACACCTGGTGGCAGTCCAAGGTCTACGCTGCGGGTAACGTCAACCCAACGCGCCAGAACGTCCTGCAATACATTGCAGGCACGGTCAAGAACGGCGCTGAAGTTCCTAGCTTTGGTCTCTGCGGTTTCGGTACATGGACCCTGCTCGCGCAGGATTTCGTGGGCCAGGAACAGTATGTGATCACTCCGGGTTCGGGCTTTGATAATGACCCGAATGGCCCGTCCGCTGCATTTCGCGCACTGATGGTTGCCGGCGTACCTATCTACCCAGATCCGTACTGCCCTGAAGGCGTCCTGTACCTCCTCAACACCAACTACCTGTCGCTCTACATCCATGAGCGCGGTTCGTTTGTGTTCACCGGCTTTGAATCCACTCTGCCTAACTGGCAGTTGGGTTATGTCGGTGCAGTCATCATGATCGCGGAATTGGTTTCGACCAAGCCCAAGACGATGACTCAGGTGACGGGCTTCAACTCTATTTCGCTCTAAGGAGTCACTAGCCATGTCACTTTCGACTAACAAGATTCTTCTGGCCGGCGCAGCAACTAACTCTGCCGGTGCTTACTTCCAAGTCATCACCGTAAGTACGGGCGCAAACGCAGTCAGCACCACAGCACTGGGTGCTACGGTTCCGGCGGGTGTGTGGACGCTGCTCCCAAGCACCAATGTCGTTATTCAGATGAATACGTCTAGCAACTTGGCAGCGCCAGCATTTGCCAACATTGCCGCAGTCAGCATTGGCGTCCCGCTGTTTGTTTCGGACGGTGTGAACGTACAGGCCATTTCGAGCAACAGCGCGAACATCACTCTGACGTTGTACGGCTCGAACGGTGGTAGCGCAGTTTCTGGCACCTTTAACAACAAGTAAGGGGACCAGCAATGGCTAATCCAGATGCAGTAGGCCAATCCACTCAGGACTCGTTCAGCAATTTTCGGCTGGGCGTAGTCCGGGGTACGTCGCTTAATACGTCGGGCAACGGCGCAGTCACCAACATTGTCATTCCGCTGCTCAGTGGCGGATTGACCAATGCTGGTGCGGTGCTTGGATCAGGTGGTGTCATTGTGCGGCGCGTGACGATTCAGAACCCAAACGGTTCGGTAGCGTCGGCTAACATCTCCGTTAGCTCAACCAACAACGGTGCAAACTTGGTAGCGGCTAATACCGTTATTAGCAGCGTGTCGGCTGTAGGTACGTTCCAAGACATTACGCCTTCACCAGCGGTGTTTGTTTCGGGAAATACGACTTCTTGTCTGTACGTCAACGTCAACACGGTTAGCGGCAACGCCAACACGGTAGACATTGTTGTCTGGGGCGATGTCGTTAATTTCTGAGACCCTCATGAGATCTAAATGGCTCAGACACTTCAAGGTTACATCACGGAAGTCCGGCGACTTCTGCACGATGCAAACGGGAATTTCTACACCGATTCCCAACTGACCGATTACATCAACGCGGCACGGGAGCGCGTTGTTCGTGATACGGGGTGTCTGAGAACCATTCAATTAGCGCAACTCCCCATGACTCCTGTGCCTGGGGGCGCAAACCCGTACTTCTGGTCGGCAAACACCGCAGTCCACTTAAACGACTATGTGGTGTCCAACGTCTACATCTATAAGGTAACGCAGGCCGGAACCCTAGATGGGACTGCGCCACCGTACCCAACTGGACAAACCGGTTTGCCGCCCAGTGCGCCATTTATGAATGGCACCGCGCAACTGCAATACGCCGGTAATTCAGAACTCATCAACTACGCCTGTCTCCCAAGCGGGCTTTTGACGTTAGACGTTCTGAACGTCAACTTGTTCTGGGGTAATACTCGCGTCCCCATGCAGTACCTAGCATGGACAGACTTTAATGCCAAACTACGGTTCTGGCAGAACTACATTGGGCGGCCTTGCGCGTTTAGCGTCTTTGGGCAGCAGCAACTCTACTTTGGCCCTATTCCAGATCAGGTCTATACCATCGAGCTGGATACGATCATTCTGCCTACGTTGTTGGTCAACATGGCCGATACGGATACGATCAACTATCCGTATACCACCCCGGTTGCGTTCTATTCGGCTTATACGGCCAAGTATTACGAGCAATCGTTTGGTGAGGCCGAGATCTACAAGAACGAGTACATCAAGCACGTTCAAGCAGTGCTGGCGTCTATCATGACGAGACGAATTCCGAATACTTACGCTACTGGGTACTAGCATGGCCCAGTCCCCGGAACAAAAGAAGTCCTACGCGGTCATCAAAAAGTTCCTTGGAATCAATACCAAGGCAAACCGCACAGCGATTGCTGAAGAAGAATTCTCATGGCTTGAGAACGCTATGCCGGTGGGTTACGCCAATCTGCGCGTAGTACCAACGTATTCCAATATGGGGATTACGTTTAGCCACACTGTAACGGCACTGTTTACCGTCAACATTGGCCTGTCGGACTATCTGATTGCGTTTGAGTCTGATGGCTCGGCGGAGTACGTCAACCTGCAATCCTTGAGCAAAGGCACGTTGGCAGCAGCCGGTACGTTTACTTTGCCCGCCGCAACTGCCAGTTGCACCGGAGGATATTTCTATTACCTGTCTTACGGACAACAACGAAATTTCTTTGTAGCGGCGGGAACAGTAACCGGCACGTTTGTTGTAGGAATGTTTTTAACGGGCGCAGGCATACCGGCAAACACTTACATCACTGCTGACACAGGCGGTGGGGTATTTAATGTCAGTCAACACACTGGCACTATAAATGCTGAACTGGTTAACGGTACAACCCAACCTACGGCTGTCACTGGCAAATTGGCCGTTTCGCAATGGCAGAACACGCAGCTGCTGATCGCTGATCCGCTCAAGGGATACTTTACTTGGGACGGCACTCATCTGGTCAATGTGGGTTCTTTGTCCGGTATAGGCATTGTGAATGGCGGCACAAACTACATTACTGCCCCCACAATCACTATCAGCGCACCAGATCAAACAGGTGGCGTACAAGCAACAGCCATTGCCACAATTACCAATACGGCAGGCCAAGTCATCAATATTCAGGTGACTTCTCCGGGTGCTTCGTTCACATCAGTGCCTAAAGTCACGCTGAGTGACCCTCCACCCCCAGGTATTCGCGCAACTGCTGGCGCGAGTATCTTGAGCAACAATATCGTATCCATCAGCATCATTAACCCCGGTTCTGGCTATACCACAGCACCTGGCGTCACTATCTCGGGTGGTGGCGGCGGCTCGGCATCCGCAACCGCGACTATTGATACGGGATCAATCAACGGTGTCATCCTGACTAATGCTGGGTCTGGCTATACCGCCGCACCCACTATTACGATTTCAGGTGGCAGCGGGTCTGGCGCCAACCTTGCTGCCGGCGCGTTGACGTTTGCAACTGGATCGTTGGCCGTACAAATCAACAACGGTGGCAATGGCTATACCAACGCGGCCAACACGGTTGTCACGATTACGGGCGATGGCACTAGTGCAGTAGGCAAAGCCATCATCTCGGGTGGTCAGATCACGCAGGTCATCATGACCAATCCCGGTACGGGATACACCAGCGCCAATGTGACCATCTCGGGCGGCGGCGCAACAGGCGGCAACGTCGCTACAGCACAAGCCGTAGTCACTACCAATCAATGTTCTGGCTTGCAGTCCTTCTCGGGCCGCACTTGGATTGCTCAAGGTCGCACGGTGTTTTACACCGCAGCCGGATCGTCTACAGACTTTATCAGCGTGTCTGCCGGGTCGGTTGTCCTAAATGACGCCACCCTGCACGGCAATATCACTTGGTTGTTGTCTGCAAACAACTTCTTGTACATTTTTGGTGATGACAGTATTAACGTGTTCAGCGACGTTCGCGTCAGCTCGACCGGCGTTACGCTGTTCTCAAACACTAATGTCAGCGCGTCTGTGGGTTCTAAACGTGCTTACAGCATCTTTCCGTACTTTCGTTCGGTGCTATTTGCCAACGATTACGGCATTTATGCCCTTGTCGGATCAACGACAACAAAGATTTCAGACCCCCTAGATGGCATATTCCCAGATGTGAACTTTGCCGGCCCGGTCTACGGGTGTCAGACATTGTTGAACAACATCTTGTGCGCTGCGTTCAATTTTGAATACAACGGGCCATTAGGCCCAGGCAATAGTCAGACATACCCCGGTCGCTATTTACAGGCTATCTTCTTTGACAAGAAGTGGTTCTTTACATCGACCACGGACACCATGTCCTATTTGGTTTCCTCGCCTATCAACGGCAAAATCACAACTTATGGCTGTGATGGAACCAACCTGTATCAATTGTATTCAGACAGTCAATCTAACGTAGCCAGCTATGTTGAGACGGCTTTGCTGCCTATGGGCGATCCAATTCGCACCAAACAGGCGCTTAAGTTTGGCATTGAAGCAACGGCTAATTTAGCCTCGTCTGTCACCATTACGGTGGACTCAGAACAGAACTCCAGCCCGTCTTATGCGGTAGCCGGGTCTGTCATTTCTTGGGTTAACAACTCAGGGGCTACGGTTACTTGGATCAACAGTTCCAATGTAATAGTTGCCTGGAATCAAACGGGTTCGTCTTACTGGCTGTATAAGTCGGATGCTGCCCAATGGGGCAAATACATTGGCTTGACTATCCAGACAAATCAGCCACAATTTATTGTTAATACAATCGAATTTGAACACGAACTAAGAACGAGGTTCTAGACATGGCCGGCGCAGTCAGCGGATTAATTACCTTTGGAACCCAAAATGGGCCGATAGCAACCGGCAATTTGGATACGAACTTTTCTGCCGTTCAGACGGCGGTAAACAGCGCAAATTCGTATTCCAACTACCTCGTAGACACAGGTTCCGCCAATACCATTGCCGTGACCGTGGCATCCCCCGCCTCGGCAACCCTGACGGCGGGTTTAACGCTCACCGTTAAGGTCGCACAGACCAATACGGGGCCGACCACGCTCAACCTGAACGCCGGTGGCGCCGTAAGCGTCATTGACTCGTTTGGCAACACCCTGTCGTCCAACACCTTGGTGGCAGGTTCGATCTACAACTTTGTCTACAACGGCTCCAAGTGGCAGTTGGCCGGCGGGTCTGGCAGCGGTGGGTCGTTAAGCACCACCTACGCCGACACCTTTACCTGCACGGCGGGTCAGACGGCCTTCACCCTGTCGGCCAACCCCAACAGCATCAACAACCTGACGGTTTCGTTGGACGGCGCGGTGCTGGTCGCCAACATTGACTACACATGGACGGGTGGCACGACCCTGACCCTGACGACGGGCGCCAAGGTCAACCAGACCCTGTTCGTGCGCTACTTGGAAGGCTTTGTGGTGGCTAACGTCGCGGCTACGACCGTTCAATATACGCAGGGTGGAACGGGTTCAGTCACAAGGACGGTGACGAGCAAGTTGCAGGAGTCGGTCAGCGTCAAGGATTTTGGGGCGGTGGGGGATGGCACTACGGATGATTCTGCGGCTATTCAGGCTGCAATTAATGCAGCAATTGCCGCCAATAACCTGACTGTGGTTCTTGTTGATGGTTGTGATTACAAAGTAACCGGAACATTAACAGTCACCCAAGGTGTGATGATTGTTGGGCAAGGTTCCCAAGGTTCCACGCAGGCATATGGTTGTTCCGTCACCCACTACTCAAACAGTGATTTATTCTTGTGGAACGGCAATGGAGTATCAAACAAAGGAACTGGTGGTGGGTTGAAGAATGTCCTGCTGTTGAAAGCAGACACATATTCTGGCGGCACCGCAATCAAACTACTTGCTACCAGCGACAACTTCCGTCCCGGTGAAATGGTATTTGAAAATGTTCTTGCTTATGGGATAGGTGCTGGACGTTGGACTCGCGGACTTGTTGTAGACGGTACTGCCTGCAATACTGCTGGCGCTCGGGGCGTTCGTTCTGTTCACATGACCAAGTGCAGATTTGCAGACGTTACTACCGCAGGCGAGTCTGTTCTACTAAACCAAGTAACCCACTTTTATGCTCACGGTCTTGCGATTGATACAGGCTCTGGTGCTGCTGGTGGCATCTCAATCAAGGGCATCAACGATGGCATTTACCTAAATGCCTGCGGCATTGCCGGGACCATGACAATCATTGCCAATGATGCGAGCAACACTACAAATAATATCTATGTAGACGGAAAGATTGGCGGCTCTTTCACAAACAACGACACCCAAGCGAATGGTGTTGTGACCATCGCAAATAATGGTGGCGGTATTGCCAACAAGTCGCAACTCCTAAAGATCGTTGCAGACAAGACGCCCGGTTGTTTGGTGTATGCCAATGCCAATTTGCCCAATGTCACTGGCGATGGAACCGTTTACCAGATGGCTTGCAACACCACTTTGTACGACACATGGGGCAACTGGGGTGGAAATAGTTTTACCGTGCCAATTGCTGGTAAATACAGGATCAAGGCAGTCTTTGCCCTGACTAACGTGCAGGTTGCGAATACAAGATATGACGCGCAGATATTGCGAACAGGCTCAGCAACGACCAGCGTTGCAGTTGTGGCAAACGCTTACGCTGAAGCAACGGCGGCTGGTGGAAATAACTCGGTGTCTGTTGATTGCGAGTTGATGTGTGCATACGGTGACGTAATAGCACCAAAGATTAGTGTTTCAGGTGGCGCTCTGGTTGTGAGTTTGATCGGTGCTGCTGGAACGATTTATTCCTACTGCAATATCACTTACCTGCCATGAACTCCATTGTAAACCCCCTAGACCGCGCTAATCGGATAACCCCATGACAGCCAGTTACAACCTCAGCCAGCTCGGCTCCAACTACCTACAAGGCGGCAGCGGATCTGTTGCGCGCACGACTGCGAGTAAGTTGCAGGAAAGCGTGTCGGTTAAGGACTTTGGTGCGGTGGGTGATGGGGTGACGAATGATTCAGCCGCGTTCACGGCTGCCAATGCGGCGTTGACTGCGCTCACCAATGGTGGTCAGTTAAATGTTTCGTCAGGCACGTACGTTATCGGGACAAACGTCACGCTGTCGTCAAACGTGCGTTTGGTCTTTTCTACCGGCGCAGTGTTGGCAATTTCGGGCGGCATCACCTTTACCTCTCCCGGACAAACGATAACGTATGGTGGAACTCCCTATTCTGGCACCGGCGTCTTCGCGGCTTTATTCGGTCTGATATGTTTGACTCCGGGCGGTAGTTTCGGCGTCGGCACACTGACGCCTAACGTCCACGCTGGCGATGACGGCACGACTGTTCGTG
>Ga0194049_1000015_pt1 | contig 74097 bp, 58 predicted proteins | sample JunL2225m_MetaG_FD_148665 | JGI IMG/M metagenome (GOLD analysis project Ga0194049, IMG submission 148665) | Anoxic zone freshwater microbial communities from boreal shield lake in IISD Experimental Lakes Area, Ontario, Canada - Jun2016-L224-25m | ecosystem: Environmental > Aquatic > Freshwater >... | reverse complement strand
ATGCTGTCGGAGAGTGTCAATTCGGACTCACTACGGCATCGTTCAGTTGGATGGCTCGGATCGCATTTAGGACCAAGGCGAAGCTAACTCGATTATAGGGATGGAAAACCATCAGGTAACCCTCCTTCTCGCTGGGAATGTTGAAGGTCTCTTCGTCGCCGCCATGGTAGATGCGGGCTTGGCCGCCTCTGCGTATTTCGAACACGTTGCCGGTTTCGATGCCATCTGCCACGCCCCGGTCGATCGTCACGACGCTATATTGACCGATTTGGGACACGCCGTCCACCACGGCGATGATATGCCCCTGTATGGGAAGGGTTGGGGGATGGGGTTGGTAGCCCATCAGCAACCGTTCGGTGGCCACGGGCAAGATGCGATCGCCTATCCTGACATCGCGGTTGCTTTTTGTAATCAACATGGTGGAAGGGTCTCCGCCAACCTGAAATTCCACATCGGCCACATACAGTGCTTCATACCCAAGGGTTTCCCCGGTCTCGCCGTCTTTGTAGGGGCTTCCTGCACGGAAAACCGTGTAACCTGACAGTTGGCTTTCCGGCAACCCGCGCACATAAATCCGGTCTCCCGCCCCGCCGGCAATGTGTTCGTCGGCAAAATCGACAACATAGGGCATCTGCTCCATGTCGCCTGCTTCCACGACTTTGGTTTGCATCAAAAACGGCTGGATGGCGTTGAGCGGAATCATCGGAATGGCTTGTCCCAGAGGTTCCACTCTGATGGTTGGAACCCGCTTTTCTTCATCGGAGCGGGATTGCGGGTCATGGGGGGCGTATTGCAAGCGCCTAGCCACTTGCAAGCGCGGCTTGCCATCGACGACATCCAGCACCAACTCGTCCCCCGGGTAGATCCAATGGGGATTCTCGATCTGTGGGTTTTCCCGCCAGATTTCGGGCCATTGCCATGGCTTGGTTAGAAATTTGCCTGCGATGCCCCACAGGGTGTCCCCCCCGGCCACGGTATAGCGCTCCGGATGGCCCGGCATCAGTTCCACTACATCTGCTTGGGCGAAGCCCGCTATGAGCAACGCACACAAACCGCTCAACAGCCTCAATTTCATCAACGTCACCATCTTGCTTTATCTGGCGCGGGCGCACTGCAATACATCTGGCCAACAGGCAAATATTGCGCTGGTGCGGGAAGTCGCCGGAAAAAAAGGGGGATTGCCGGGGTCATTCCAGCACCGTGTTTATTATAAACATTCAAAGTCTAGTCGAATTCGGCTAAAATTCAAAATCCTTAGAACTTGCGCGTGTCCCTAAACCATGGCCATCCTCTCAATTCTCGAATACCCCGACCCCCGTCTGCGGAAAAAAGCACTGCCAGTCGAGGGGGTGGACGATTCTGTCCGCACCTTGCTTGATGATATGCTGGAGACCATGTACGCCGCTCCGGGCATAGGCTTGGCTGCGACCCAAGTGAATAAACAGCAACGGATTATTGTCATTGACATTACAGAGGAAAAGAACGCCCCCGTCCGCCTGATCAATCCGGAGATCATTTGGACGAGTGGTGCCGAAGAAATGGAAGAAGGCTGTCTCTCCGTGCCCGGTGTGTTCGAGAAAGTCAGCCGGGCGGAAAAGGTGAAAGTGAAAGCATTAGGTTACGATGGTGCCTGTTTTGAATTGGAGACCGATGGCTTGCTTGCCGTCTGCATTCAGCACGAAATCGACCACTTGGAAGGCAAGCTATTCGTCGATTACCTTTCCCCCATAAAGCGCCAGCGAGCCAGGAAAAAGTTGCAAAAAGACCGGCTCGAGAAAGCTGCCAAACCTGACAGGAAGAAATCTGTATTATGAAAATCCTTTTCGCCGGCACGCCTGAATTCGCCATACCCAGCCTGGAAATGCTGCTGGCATCGGAACATCGGGTTGTAGGTGTCTATACCCAACCGGATCGACCGGCTGGCAGGGGCCGCAAGGATCGGCCCAGTCCGGCCAAGGTGTTGGCACAATCCCTTGGGATTGAGGTTTGCCAGCCGGACAGCCTGAAATCCCCGGATGAACACCAGAAACTGCGTGACTTTGGGGCCGATTTGATGGTGGTGGTCGCCTACGGGTTGATCTTGCCAAAACCCGTGCTGGATATTCCAAGGCTGGGCTGTGTCAATGTCCACGGGTCGCTGCTCCCCCGTTGGCGCGGCGCAGCCCCCATCCAGCGTGCGATTTATGCCGGTGACGATGAGACAGGCGTCACCATCATGTTTCTTGAACCCAAAATGGATACCGGGCCTATGTTGCTTAAGGTGTCCACCCCCATTCAGCCGTCGGAAACTTCCGCCGATTTGTATGGCCGTTTGGCGGTTTTGGGTGCGAAGGCATTGCATGACTGCCTGCCAGGAATCGAAAGTGGGACGATCAAGGCGGAAAATCAGGACGAGTCGAGGGTGACCCTTGCCAGCAAGCTGCAAAAATGTGAGGCAAGCATTGATTGGACGCTTCCAGCCGCCGTATTGGAAAGGCGGGTACGCGCGTTTAACCCCTGGCCTGTGGCTGAAACTGTTTACTGTGGTGAAATACTGCGTATCTGGCGCGCCCAAGCGCTGGATGAAAATCCATCAGGATCGCCCGGTGCCGTGCTGTCCGACCGAAAAACCTTGGACGTGGTCACGGGCTGTGGTCTATTGCGCTTGCTTGAGTTGCAGCTTCCCGGCGGCAAGCGGCTAATGGCCACCGATTTTCTCAATGCGCACCCGATGAAAAACGTGCGTTTGGGAGTCTGCGCTTGAACACTCGGGCGCTGGCGGCAAATGCTTTGGTGCGGGTTGTCGCGGACGGCAAGTCGCTAACCGAGGCGCTGGAGGAAATCTTGCCTGACATACCACAAGACAATGACCGCGCCTTTGTGCAGGCCCTGTGTTTTGGCGTTGTGCGCTGGTATTACCGGCTGGATTATATCCTTAGCCAACTGGTTGCCAAACCCATCCGGGATGAAGAGGTGCGGTTGCTGGCCATGCTTGGCTTGTATCAGCTAGAGTATACCCGGGTCAAACCCCATGCGGCAGTTTCGGAAACGGTTTCCGCATTAGGGCATAAGACTTGGGCCAAGCCATTGCTAAACGGAGTATTGCGCAATTTCCAAAGGCAAAGGGAGCGTCTGTTGGCCCTTGCCGAAATCGACGAGTGTGCCTTATGGTCCCACCCTGCCTGGCTGCTGGGGAAAATCCGCAGGAATTGGCCCAGGCAATGCCAGGAAATTTTTGAACAGGCCAATCGACAGCCGCCGATGACGTTGCGGGTCAACCTCAGCCAAACCAATCGCAGGGCCTACCTGGAAACTTTAGAAAGGGCTGGCATAGCGGCCTATCCTTGCCAATTTGCGGAGTCCGGGATAACGTTGGATAACCCGGTTCCAGTCCAAAGCCTGCCAGGGTTTGCCGAAGGCGGGGTTTCCGTGCAGGACGAGGCTGCGCAATTGGCCGCCGGTTTGTTGGAGCTTGATTCTGGGCATCGGGTGTTGGACGTTTGCGCTGCGCCGGGTGGCAAGACTTTGCATATTCTGGAGAGCCGCTCCGACTTGGGGGAAGTCGTGGCGCTGGACATTGCAGCCGAACGGCTGGTGAGAGTTGGCGAAAACCTGGCGCGCGCCGGTTTGAGTGCCACCGTCGTGTGCGGTGACGCCCTTCATTCCGCGAAATGGTGGGACGGCAGGCCGTTCGACCGTATACTGTTGGACGCACCTTGTTCCGCCACTGGCGTGATCCGCCGCCATCCCGATATCAAGTTGTTGCGCAAGCCTGCGGACACGGCAAAGCTTGTTGATGTGCAACGTCGCATCCTGGAAAGTGTTTGGCCGTTGCTAGCCAGTGGCGGGCTTATGGTTTACGCGACCTGTTCCATCCTCAAGGACGAAAATGAAGCGCAAATTGCGGCTTTCCGAAGTAGTCATCCAGCGGCATTGGACAGGCCAATTGAGGCTGGATGGGGAAGCCCACGCCCGCATGGCCGTCAGATACTCAGCGGGGAGGACGGAATGGATGGCTTTTATTACGCCCGTCTGGTGAAATCGTTTTGAAGCCCGTTTGTTTTATGCTGATTTTCGCATGGACGGCTTGTTCATCATTGGCAAATGCCGAGGTGGCCGATTATGGCTTCAACATCCAGCGTGCCGAATTGCATGCCTTCGATGAAGGGAAGCTCTATTTATTGGATGCCGACATCGACTACCGGTTCAGTGAACCGGCGATTGAAGCGCTGCGTAACGGGGTTTGCCTTAGTTTGGTGTTGCGGGTGAGGATCAAGCAAGATAACGCATGGTGGTTGGAGGATGCCTTGCTGGATGAAAAAATTTCTTTCCGTATCTGCTACCATGCCCTTTCCAAGTTATACCAAATCATTTATGAGAATTTCGACCCCCCCCTCAATTTCGTCAGTTATAATGCCTTGCTTGAAGCCATGGGTTCCATCCGTGAATTTCCTGTTGTCCTGGCTTCCCCGCTATCCCAAGGTGAGCGCTACCGGGCCAGCCTGTCCGTGGGATTGGATATCGAATCCCTTCCGCTGCCATTGCGTCCGGTGGCTTATATCACCCCAGCCTGGCATCTAAACAGTCCGCAATACAAATGGACCTTCGTAAAATAAAGCCACCTTTGGGTTTGTCCATCCTGGTGCTGTTCGGGGCCATAGTCGCTTCGCTGCATCTGATGAGTTCGGCCACTCAGGATTCTTCCCAGCTTGGGAAAATGTATTCCTGGCTGTTATTGATCAACACACTGGGTTCGGTTCTGTTGCTGGGCCTGGTGGGTGCCAATGTCTATTGGCTGTTGCGCCAGCTCAAGAAAAAGGCGGCGGGGTCGCAACTGACCGCGCGCATGGTATTTTTGTTCATTTTGTTGGCTTTGGCACCTGCCTCCATCGTTTTTTACTATTCCATGCAATTTCTCCAGCAAAGCATCGACAGTTGGTTCGACGTCCGCATCGACCGGGCCATGGATGATGCGCTTGAATTGGGCCGTTCGGCTTTGGACGAACGCATGAGGACGCTGTTGAAACAGACCGAACAGGTTGCCGGGCATCTGGAAAACATGCCAGCCTCCATGATTGCGATTACACTCAGCGAGGTTTACGAAAATTCCGGGGAGGGTGAGATGACGGTATTCAACAAAAAAGGCCGTATTATCGTGTCCAGCGGTACCAGTTCCGACGCGATTGTCCCCGATCTGCCCGGCGAAGGCGTTTTGTTGCAACTGCGGCATGGGAAGTCCTACGTTGGCTTGGAGCCCACTGCCGGCGAGGGCATGAATGTCAGGGCGGTAGTCTTGGTGAACGGGCGCGACGAAAATTATTATTTCCAGACGATATTCCCCGTGCCGAAGCGCCTGGCGGAGTTGGGGGTCACGGTCGAGTCGGCCCATGCCCACTACAAAGAATTGAATTACCTGCGCAGCTCCCTCAAGGCCACCTTCGCATTGACGCTTTCACTGGTGTTGCTGCTTAGCCTGTTGGCGGCCATCTGGGTGGCTTTTGTCAGCATCCGCCGCATCGTCGCCCCGGTCCGGCGCCTGGCCGAGGGGACCCGTGCGGTGGCCGAGGGGAATTATGAAAAACGCCTGTCGGTGAAAAGCAAAGACGAGTTGGGCTTTCTGGTGGAGTCTTTCAACGCCATGACCGCCAAAATTGCCAGGGCCAGGGACGAGGCGCAAAATTCCCGGATCGAAGTGGAGCGCCAGCGCGCCTACCTGGAAACCGTGCTCGCCAACCTTTCCTCGGGGGTGATGAGCTTTGACGGCCATATGCGCCTGCAAACGGCGAACCACACGGCGGACACCATCCTTCATGCCGGCATCGGCGGGTTGTTGAATGCGCCGCTGCCGGAATTGGCGGAAGCACATCCCCACCTGGGCGAAATGATGCGGTTTGTCGGGAAGCAGTTGATTCGTGGGAAGCCATGGCGGGAAGAGATACATTTCAACGGCCCTTTTGGGCGGCAGGATCTGTTTTGCCGAGGCACGCCGCTGTTTGACGCGGAAGGGGCTTGGCAGGGCGCGGTGGTCGTGTTCGACGATGTGACCGCGCTGATCCAAGCCCAGCGCCGCGCCGCTTGGGGCGAAGTGGCTCAAAGGCTGGCCCATGAAATCAAAAATCCGTTGACACCGATACAACTTTCTGCCGAAAGGCTGAAGCACAAGCTTTCAAAAAGCCTGGGCGAGGCCGATGCCGAAGTGCTTGACCGTTCCACGCGAACCATCGTCCAGCAGGTGGAAGCGATGAAAAGCATGGTCAACGCCTTTGCCGAATACGCCAAACCTTCCGTCATCCATTTGCAGCAGGTCGATCTTCGCCAACTCATTGAGGAGGTGGTCGCCCTGTATCCATCCCAGGCGGGGTTGGAGTTCGCGTTGGCCTTGGGGCAGGGTTTGCCGAAGATTTCCGCCGACCCGGTGCGCATGCGCCAAGTCTTGCACAATTTGATCAAAAACGCCCAAGAAGCAATGACCCCAGGAACATCAGGAATCATGTCAATCAATACCCATATGACTCAAGTCAGCGGCAATTCCCTTGTCGAAATAATCCTTCACGACAATGGCCCCGGCATTGGGCCGGAACAGGCCGAGCGTATTTTCGACCCTTACGTCACCACTAAGACCAAGGGGACTGGCTTGGGCCTTGCCATCGTCAAAAAGATTATCGAAGAACACGGCGGGGCCATCCATCTCGACCAAACCTTAATGGGAGGTGCCGGGTTCGTGATTCGCTTGCCTTCGGTTGAAACGATGCGTGAAGGAGTTGCCCGTGGCTAAGGCTTATATCATGGTCGTGGACGATGAGCCGGATATCCGCCACCTGTTGCAGGAAATCTTCGAAGACGAAGATTACGAAGTGGCTGTCGCCGAGAATGGCGCGACTGCCCGGACATTAAGGGCGGCCCGGCGCCCCGATCTGATCCTGCTGGACATCTGGATGCCAGATGAAGACGGCATCACCTTGCTCAAGTTTTGGCTGAATGACGAGCAGAGTGCGAGTCCGGTGATTATGATGTCCGGCCACGCCACAGTGGAGACGGCGGTGGAGGCAACCCGGCTGGGTGCCTACGATTTCCTTGAAAAACCGTTGTCATTGGCGAAACTGCTGGTCACGGTGGAGCGGGCGTTGGAAAACGCCCGGCTGAAGCGGGAGAACATCGGCCTGAAACGCCGTGTCGAAGCGCTGGTCGAACCCGTTGGCAAGAGCGCGGTCATGGAGAGGCTGCGCGAACAGGCCCGCCGGTTGGGCCAGCACGATGCCCGCGTATTGCTCATTGGCGAGCCTGGCTGCGGCAAGGAGAATTTGGCCCGTTATCTGCACGCCCACAGTCCACGGCGCGACGGGCCTTTCATTGATGTCGGGATGGGTGCAATCGAGCCCAAATTCTCGGCAATGGAATTTTTCGGACGGGACGAATCCGGGCACATCCATGAGGGCTTGCTGGAACAGGCTCACGGGGGGACCCTCTTTCTGGACGAAGTGGCGGATATGGAAGAGGAGACCCAAGTTCGCCTGTTAAGCGTGTTGGAGTCCCATAGCTTCTCCCGCGTGGGTGCCGGCCAGCCAATCAACGTCGATGTGCGGATCATCGCCTCCACGCGCAAATCCTTGGATGACGAAGTCCGTGAGGGGCGTTTCCGCCGGGAACTTTTCTATTTGCTGAATGTGGTCAGCTTGAAAATCCCGCCCTTGCGGGAACACAACGAAGACATTCCCGAATTGCTGAGATTCTATGTTGATTACTACGTCAGCCGGGAGAAACTGGCATTTCGCCGTTTTCCCGTGGCAGTGCAGAATTTTCTCCGCCATTACCCTTGGTACGGCAATATCCGCGAGTTGAAAAACCTAGTGCAGCGGCTACTGATATTGGGTTCCGGCGAGGAGATCGCCCTGGAGGAAGTGAAGGCTTCCTTAGGCGACGCACTGACGGAACCGCCGGCCGGCGGCGCCCACCAAGCCCCCGATTATTACGAACTGCCCCTGAAGGACGCGCGCGAACGCTTCGAGAAGGATTATCTGGGATACCACTTGGATAAATACGGTGGCAGCGTGGCACGGCTTTCACACGCCATTGGATTGGAGCGCACCCATCTTTATCGCAAGCTGAATTCCTTGGGGATTAAGTTTAGGGAGAAAAAATAATATGAAAATCATCATCCTCGGTGCAGGCCAAGTCGGTTCCAGCGTTTTAGGCAGCTTGGTCAGCGAGGCCAACGACATCGTCGTGATCGACACCCAGCCGGCCGTGTTGCGCGACCTGCAAGACCGTTATGACATCTCGACGGTGCAAGGCAACGCCGCCCATCCCACCGTGTTGGCGAAGGCGGGCGCGGCGGAGGCAGACATGTTGATCGCCGTCACCAGTGACGACGAAACCAATATGCTGGCTTGCCAAGTCGCCGGCACTTTGTTCAATGTGCCGAAAAAAATAGCGCGGGTGCGCGCCATCGAGTATTTGAGTTACCCGGAAATCTTCGGTCCGGACGCCATTACGATAGATGTGGTCATTAGCCCGGAACAGATTGTCACGCGCTTCATCGAGCGGCTTCTGGAATATCCGGGTGCGACTCAAGTGCTCGATTTCGCCGACGGCAAGGTGCGCCTGGCTTCGGTGCGCGCCCATCGTGGCGGGCCTCTGGTCGGGCGGGAGATTAAAGAACTGCACCAACACATGCCCAATGTACACGCCCGCATCACCGCCATCTTCCGCAAGGGCGTGGCGATCGTTCCCACCGGCAAAGTGATCATCGAGGCGGAAGACGAAGTCTTCTTCGTCGCCTCCAGCGAGGAAATCAAAGATGTGATGAGCGAACTGTGCGAGATGGACAAGCCCTACAAGCGGCTTATATTCGCGGGCGGCGGTCATATCGGCAAGCGCGTCGCCCAAGCCTTGGAAAATCGCTACCAAGTGAAGGTGATTGAAAAAAACCCCGTCCGTGCGGCGAAGATTGCCGCAGAACTGAGCAATACCGTGGTCCTTTGCGGGGATGCCTCGGACAAGGAATTGTTGATCAGCGAGAATATCGAAAGCACCGACGTGTTTTGCGCCATCACCAATGAAGACGAGGCCAACATCCTCTCCGCGATGCTCGCCAAGCGGTTGGGCGCAAGGCGGGTGATCAGTCTGGTCAACAAGAGTGCCTATGCCGACATTGTCGATGCGAGTCTGGTCGACTTGGTCATCTCGCCGCAGCAATCCACCATCGGCTGTTTGCTGCGCCATGTGCGCAAGGGCGATGTGGTGCAGGTCCACTCCCTGCGCCATGGCGAGGCGGAGGCGATAGAAGCCATCGCCCATGGCACCCGCGGCCACTCCGAGATCGTCGGCCAGCGCATAGACCAGATCAAAATCCCTTTTGGCATGGTGATGGGGGCCTTGGTGCGTGACGAAGAGGTGTTGCAGATCCACCATGACACCATCATTGAGGAGGGCGACCATGTCATCTTGTTTCTGCACGACAAGAAACTCATCCGGGTTGTCGAGAAGATGTTTCAGGCTAGTCCGCCAACAACGGGCGCACCCCCGGTGGCTGAGACTTAAGTTGTGCCGGCGGAGTCGGTTTGGGAAAAATGGGATCGAATTTACCCGGCAGAGCCGTCAAGCGCACCCGGACCTGCCTGGGTCTTGGCCGGCGGAAAACGAATTGCCGGGGTTGTTTGGCGGCTTGCGAGTGTTGTCCCACCGTGAGGGAGGCAGGGGGCCTTTCCAAGGGAAGCCGGGGTGAAGCGTATTTTGTCGGGCGAAAGGCGGCATGAATGCCGCCCTACACCTAGGCAAGCCTTGTGTCATTCCCGTTCCCAGGCTCCAGAAACCCTTTTATCTTGACGGCATGGATAGTTATCCATATCATTTCTAGCATGAGACTGACTTGGGACGAAACCAAACGGCAAGCCACCCTGCGGGATCGCGGGTTGGATTACGCCGACGCGGAAACCGTCTTTGCGGGGCCGGTGTTCGAGTTCGAGGATGTCCGCCGTGACTACGGCGAACGCAGGATGGTTTGCTGTGGTCTGTTGGCAGGGCGGATGGTGGTGGTCGGTTATGTGCAACGAGGCGAGGAATCCCGCCATGTGTTTACGATGAGAAAGGCCAATGAACGCGAAATTGAAAAATATCGGGAGCGACTTGGATAAAGTGGACGCGCATGTGATTGCGGCAGAGGAATACGAGGAAATCCCCGAACTGACCGCCGCAGATTTCGACCGGACAGACGCGGCGTGGTATGTCGGCGGCAAGGCAGTCGGCCAGGCGGAAGGCTTGGCCGCATTCCAGTCCGCCATGAAGAAGCAAAAGATCAACATCACACTCGACACTGACGTGGTGGCATGGTTCAAGCGGCAGGCCGGAGGGCGTGGATACCAGACGCTCATCAACGCCACCCTGCGCGAGGCGATGACACGCAAGACGCTGGAGGAAACCTTGCGCAAGGTCATCCGCGAGGAACTGCACCCAGCCTTGTAGGTCGGGTTTTATTCACTGATGTTACGCACTTCTGTGTTTAAATCAACCGATAGCCATTCCCCCCCCCTTTGCAAAGGGGGGTTGCCTTAGCCCCCCTTTGCAAAAGGGGGTTGGGGGGATTTATAGGGGGCAGGGGGATTTATCAAAACAACTTCTCAAACTCCTCCGCCGTCACCGGTTCGGAGAACAGAAACCCTTGCCCGTAATCGCAACCGGCCGCCAGCAACAGGTCGCGCTGCTCAACCGTCTCGATGCCCTCGGCGATGACCTGCATGCCCAGTTTGTGCGCCATCAGGATGATGGCCTCGCACAACGCCATATCAGTGGAGTCGGCGGTCAGGTTGCTGACAAAGTTTTGGTCGATCTTCAAATAGTCGATGTGGAATTTTTTCAGGAAGGACAGCGACGAATAGCCGGTGCCGAAATCGTCGAGCGACACTTGCATGCCGCTGTCCCGAAAGGCCAGCAGTTTTTCGGCAACGGCGGGGGAAACATCCAGCAACAAGCCTTCGGTGATTTCCACCGCGATACAAGCCCCCGGCAGTCCCATCTGCTGTAAATACTGGAACCAATCGGTTTGCTTCCTGCCAAACTGAAGGGGTGATTTATTCACGCTAATCTGGAACATCGGGTGGCCCTTCGCCCGCCACTTCCCCACTTGCCCGGCCGCCTGATGGAATATCCATTCGCCGATTTCAATGATCAGGCCGGTGTCCTCGGCGACGGGGATGAATTCGGTGGGGCCGATCAGGCCCAAGGTGGGATGTTGCCAGCGCAGCAGCGCCTCGGCTTTGTGGATCTCGCCGGTCGCCAATTCCACAATGGGTTGGTACGCCACCCAGAATTGGTGGTCGGCCAACGCCGTGTGCAAGTCGTTGACCATCCGCATTCGTTGCTCTGCCGCCTGTTGCATGGCCGGTGTGAAGTAACAAAAACGGTTGCGCCCCTGTTGCTTGGCGGCATACATGGCCTGGTCGGCTTTTTTGAGCAGACCGTCCAAGTCGGTGGCATCGTCCGGGTACAGCGCAATGCCGATGCTGAACGACACATAGCAGTGTTCGCCTTTCAACTGGAACGGTTCCGACATGCAGTGCAAAATGCACTGGGCAACCCGGTCAACGCTTTTGGGATCATCCAGTTCGTCCATGACGAGGGTGAATTCATCGCCACCCGGACGTGCCAGGGTGTCGGTCTCGCGGATGCAGGTTTGCAAACGTTGCGTGGTTTCCTTGAGCAACTCATCACCGATGTCATGACCCAAGGTATCGTTGATGTCTTTGAAATGGTCAAGGTCGAGAAACATCAGCGCCAACTTATTATCCGCCCGGTGGGATTTCTGGATGGCCTGTCTCAGCCGGTCGATAAACATGCGCCGATTGGGCAGCCCGGTCAGTGGGTCGAAGTTGGCTTGCTGGAGGATGATGGCCTCCGACTGTTTTTTTTCGGTGATGTCCAACACCGCCGCAAGGCAAGTTTGCCGGGCGGGATCGGCAGTCGCCTCGATAACCACCCACAGGCTGTTCTTGCTAATTTGTAGCATTATCTCGCAGTGCTGCGCGCCGTCGCACACACTGGCAAACACCCTTTTCAGAAACCGGTCGAAGGTAGGCCGGTATTCGTTAGAGACGCTATGGGAAAAGTATTTCCCGGAGAGCCTTAATCGCTCAACGTCTAATAACAACCCCCCCCGGAAATTCGTCCTCCGAATGATGCCGGTAGGCGTCAAGGTGAAATACGCGATGGGGGCATAATCAAACAGTTCGGCATAGCTTTCCAGCGACTGTTCAGCCGCATCCCGCGCTTCCTGCAATGCCTCGTTCTGCATCTCCAATTGAATCCGCTGAACCTGCAATTCATGCAGCAGCCTTTTTTCGTTGAACGTCGTGTCCTCTGCGGTCTCCTGCTTGACGGAGATCCGCCGCTCCACACGTTGGCGCAGTCCTGCGGCAATTTGAGCAGGGTCAGACGGCTTTTTCATTGCCGGCCCTTAATTGTTCCTCCAGCTTCTTGGTGGTGGAGATATCAATGAAGGTGATGACCACGCCATCAATGGCGTTGTCCTGGGTGCGATACGGCATGATGCGCACTTTGAACCAACGGTCGTTGCGGGCCTTCACCTGTTTTTCCGAGAATACCAAGGTACGCAACACCTCTTCCGCATCCTGGTGCAACTGCGGATAGTCCAGGTCGGTGACGATGTCGGTTAGCGGCCGGCCCACATCCATCGCAATCAGCTTGAACAAACGGGTGGTGTGGCTGGCGAAACGCCGGATGTTGAGCGCATTGTCCAGAAACACCGTGGCGATTTCCATGCTGTTGATCAAATTATTCATGTCACTGCTGACTTGGGAAAGATCGTTCACCTTGACCTGCAGTTCTGCATTGACGGTTTGCAGTTCCTCGTTCAGCGATTGCATCTCTTCCTTGGAGGTCGTCAATTCCTCATGGGAGGACTGCAATTCCTCATTGATCGATTGCAGTTCTTCATTGGTGGAAGTGAGTTCCTCCTGCGAAGTTTGCATTTCCTCGCGCAGGGTTTGCAAGTTTTCATGGGCTTGTTGCAACTCGTCCAGCAAGGCTTGCTGCTGTGAATCCGCCGATTTGCTCGGGGATTTGCGGGCGGGCGGCTTCGCGACATCGGTAAATACGATGATCAGCAAGCCGCTTAACGCCTTGGGCCGGGCGATCACCTGCACGGTGAGGTCAACCGCTTGCGTTCCGCCGTTCGTCCCCACCGTCAAGCCCGGCAGGCGGACGGCTTCAGTTTGGTGCAGGGCTTTCCGCAAGGCACCGGCCAGTTCGTGCTGCAAGCCTTCACGCGCCATGGCGTGAATATTCCAGTTGGCCTTGCCGGCGGCCGGCTCCAGATATTTGCCGGTGCGGCCACTGACGTAGAGAATGTCGCCCTCGGCATTGACCACTACCGCCGCCGGGGAGTAGTGTTGCAACAGCAACTGGTCTGCCAGCGATTGCAGATTGGCGGTGGCGGTGGTGTTGGTTTTGGCATTTCGATCCGCTGCTGCCATTGGGGAATGCTTGGTTGGAAAAGCAACCTCCCCAACTGGTAAGGGATGCTCATTGCGCTGGTATAACCGTGATTTGTTGTCGATGACCTTAAACAAATGGGTGAAGCCACTAATCGTCTCGGCGCCGCCCAGCAGCAGGATGCCGTGGGGGGTCAGCGTATAGTGGAACAGCGGAATCAGTTTCCTCTGCACTTCTGCCCCTAAATAAATCATCAGGTTACGGCAGCAGAGGATGTCCAGCTTGGTGAATGGCGGGTCCATGATGACGTTCTGCGGGGCAAAGACGACCATCTCGCGAATGGCTTTGTTGATGCGGTAGCCGGCCCCTTCGACGCTAAAGAAACGGTTAAGGCGTTCGGTTGAAACATCACCGGCAATATTGGCCGGATAGGAACCACGGCGCGCCTGCTCAATCGCATCTTGGTCAAGGTCAGTGGCAAAAATTTGCAAGGTGAACCGTTGCTTCGATTGGCTTTGTGCCAAGACTTCTTGGAACACGATGGCTAAGGAATAGGCTTCTTCCCCGGTCGAGCAGGCCGGAACCCAGGCCCGCAATGCCTTGCCCTCCGGATAACGGGCTAACAAGGCGGGCAGGGCATCGGTCTTGAGGGATTCCCATACCGTGGAATCGCGGAAAAAACGGGTGACGCCAATCAACAGTTCCTTGAACAATAAATCAAGTTCCAGCGGGTTCTCGCGCAGATAGCGCACATACTGGGCGATGGTGTCGATTTGGTGCAGCCCCATGCGCCGTTCGATGCGGCGGTAGATGGTGTTGGTCTTGTACAGCGAGAAGTCGTTGCCGGTCCGCTCCCGCAACAGGATGACAATTTGTTCCAAGCTGCTTTGAGCTTTCAGTTCCAAGATCGGTTCCGGGGCGGCATGGAGGCCACGCGGGCTACGCCTGAGATAGGCGGATATCCGTCCCCACAACTCTTCCGCCGGGGTGACGATGTCGGCCAGCCCGGCATTAATCGCATTGCGCGGCATGGCATCGAACTTGGCGGAATCCGGCGATTGCACTAGGGCCAAGCCGGCGTTTTCCTTGATCGCCCGCAGCCCCAAGGTGCCGTCGGAACCCATCCCGGAGAGAATCACGCCGACGGCCTGTTCGTGCCGGTCGGCGGCCAGCGCCCGGAAGAAGGAATCAATCGGCAGGCGCAACCCACGCGGCGCGACCGGGTCCAGCAGGTACAGCCGTCCGTGCAGGATGGACAGGTCTTTATTCGGCGGAATCACATACACCCAATCCGGCTTGACCACCATGCGGTCGTCGGCCTGGGCCACCTTCATCAGCGTGGCCCGCTGCAATAATTCCGGCAGGATGCCTTTTTGGGTGGGGTCGAGATGCTGGATGACGACAAACGCCGCCCCGCAAACCCGCGGGATGGGGCCAAAGAATTGTTCCAAGGCTTCCAGCCCGCCGGCCGATGCGCCGATGCCGACAATCGGCAGCGTGGCTTCAATCGCTGTGATCAGCTGTTGGTCGTCTGCCGGGGTTGGGGTTGCAGCCTCTGCGCCGGGGGTGTCGGCGGGCATTACGGCAGCCGTGTCAGGGCTTTTTTTTTGTGAGGGGGGGAGGGTGATTCGGCCATCTGTTTAACCTGGATTGGGGTATTAGGGAAACGTTGGTGATTGTATCACTGATTGATGTTACGCAGGGGGCGTCAAAGCTTGCTTTGGCCTTAGGGCTGGAGCGCCAAAGCTTGCTTTGGCCTTAGGGCTGGAGCGCCAAAGCTTGCTTTGGCCTTAGGGCTGGAGCGCCAAAGCTTGCTTTGGCAACTTATCCGTCAAGGCTTCGCCTTGATGTCAAAGCAAGCTTTGACGCTCCAGCCATGGAAGGACGCTCCAGCCATGGATCCATGCCTGTCGCAGACAGGCAGGGGCAAGCAAGTGGCCCGGTTTGCGCCGCAGGGCGGCTCCATCCGGGCTACGGCAACTAGGGCGTCAACCCCGCCACTGAGTGAGAAAAGCAGCGTTTCCCCGCCGCACGGCGAAAAGGCAAGCGGGTTATGGTGCAGCCCTGCGCGAACGCCGCCGAGCAAGCCCCGCCAGCAAGCCAAGGGCAAGCAGCACGAGGGTGGGCGGTTCGGAAAGTTTAACCGGCTCGGCGTAAAGAAAATCGTCCATCACCACGTTGTCGTCGATTTGGTTGCCGAGCACCCCGTTGGAAATAATGGTGTTGAGACCGGAGGTGATGCGGACACGGCTGATGCGTTCGCCGGCATCGGCCACGCCGCCCAAGAACGACAGGCCCTGGTTGCCCGTCTCAGTGGCGTTTTGGCTGAAGATCAGCGAGTTGTTTTGGTCAAAAAACTCGATTTTTGAAATTAAGGTTGTCTCGACATCCGCTAAGACCACGCCAAAGGCGCTGGTCGTGGCCGCTATCGTGGTGCCCGGCACGAAGAAATGCACGTCTGTGATCGGGCTGCCGAGGGCAGTGAACAGCCGCTGCGTGCTGAACGTCTGGAAATCGTTGGGGAAGCCAAACAATACCGGGCTGGCTTGGCCGGTGTTGGCGCTGACCATGAAGCCAGTGCCGGGTGTGCTGAACACGGCGCCACGCGGCGAGGTCGTGTTAAAGAAGTCGGCGGGCAGCAGGTTGGGGTCGGCGAGGGTGTTCGATACACCATCCCAGTTGATCTCCCGGCGCACCCCGCCGAAAGAACCGTTCGCCCCGGCGGTCGTGCCGCCGCCGACAGCGGCGCGGAAGGCATCCCGGGTCGGGGTGATCGCGGCGGGATTGGCACCGGCAAAATCGTAGACTATAAAGCCGGCTTGGGCGGCGGAAGCCGAAAACAGCAACACCGTCGTAAGCAAAGTTTTGCAAAACATTATCCAGTCCTCCTCAAGTACTGTTATTACGGGAATATTCCCGGAACTTGAGAGTACGCCAAGCCACTGCCATCGTCAACCATTGGAGAATAGTGTTTTTTCCTGATGGCGACAAACCCTTTCAGTGGTTCCCGTGCCCCAGCGCTCGCCGTTATGTACAAGTGGCCGGAATAAGCCAACAAATCCCCCCTAACCCCCCTTTGCAAAGGGGGGTGGGTTAGGGGGGATTTTCGGCGACGAGGGCGGGTTTGGAACCCGCGCCCCTACGGGCGGGTTTGGAACCCGCCCCTACGGGTGAAAAATACAATCACCTGCCGCCCGGCACACGATCCAATTTCCGGTAGGAAACCGCCTCGCTGAGATGGGCGATTTGGATGGATTCTGCACCGGCCAGGTCGGCGATGGTGCGGGACATTTTGAGGATGCGGTGATAGGCACGGTGGGACAGGCCCAACTTGTCCACGGCCCGTTCCAGCAGGCCCTGCGTTTTATCGTCCAATACACAGAATCGCTTGATTTGCTGCGGGGTGAGATGGGCATTGGCATGGCCTCCGCGCCGTACCGCAAGCAGCCTCGCCCGCACCACGCGCTCGCGCACCTTGGCACTGGTTTCTTCGCCGCCAACACTGCCTGCCCGCAACATTTCATGGGATACGCGCTGCACTTCGATGTGCATGTCGATGCGGTCCAGCAACGGGCCGGAAATTCTGGCCCTATAGCGCTGCACTTGCTCGGAGGTGCAATGGCAGCGCCCGGAGGCATCACCCAAGTAGCCGCACGGACAGGGATTCATCGCGGCAATGAGTTGGAAACGGGCGGGGAAATCCGCCTGCCGTGCCGCACGCGAAATGGTGATGCTGCCGGTTTCCAGCGGTTCGCGCAGCACTTCCAACACCCGGCGGTCGAATTCGGGCAGCTCGTCCAAGAACAACACGCCGTTGTGGGCCAGGGAAATTTCGCCGGGCCTCGGGTTGCTGCCACCGCCGACCATGGCCGGGGCCGAAGCCGTGTGGTGCGGACTGCGGAAAGGCGGCTGCCGCCATCGGCTTGGGTCGAAGGCGACATCACTGACCGAGGCCACGGCGGCACTTTCCAAGGCTTCCTCTTCGGACAATAGAGGCAGGATGCCGGGCAGGCGCGAGGCCAGCATGGATTTGCCAGTTCCGGGCGGGCCTATCATCAAAAGATTGTGCCGTCCGGCGGCGGCGATTTCCATCGCCCGCTTGGCGTGATAATGGCCATGCACATCGGCGAAATCCGGCATTTCCACGGTGACGGCGGCGGGCGGGGCTTCCGGCTGGAATTCAATGCGCCGCTGACCGTTGAGGTGGGAGCAGACTTCCAGCAAATGCAGGGCGGGGATGACTTCCACATTGCCGGCCAAGGCGGCTTCGGCGGCGTTCTCACGCGGGAGGATCAATTGCCTGCCCGCCTGCTTGGCTTGGATGGCAGCGGGCAACGCCCCCACGATGGGCCGCAGTTCGCCGCTCAAGGACAACTCCCCCAGGCATTCAATTTTATCCAGCGATTTTTTTTGCAGTTGCCCGGAGGCGGCTAGAATCCCCATCGCGATGGCCAAGTCGAAGCGGCCGCCTTCCTTGGGGATGTCGGCGGGGGCCATGTTGACGGTGATGCGTTGCTGGGGAAATTCAAACTGGCAGTTGAGCAAGGCCCCGCGCACCCGATCCTTGCTTTCCTTGACAGCGGTTTCCGGCAGGCCGACGATGGAAAAGTTGGGGAGGCCGTTGGAAAGGTGGACTTCCACCGTCACCAAGGGTGCGGCGATGCCATCACGACCGCGGGCATAGACGACGGCTAGACTCATTGCATCCTGCCGTCCTGGCGGTTCAGGGGCCTGGAATCCGGAAATCCAGTTCGGCCACCCGAGCCTCCAGCTTCTCCAGCTTTTCCCGGGTTCGGGCCAGGACAGCCTTTTGCGCTTCGAATTCTTCCCTGCTGACCAAGTTCATTTGTTCAAATGCACCTTGCAGTATGGCGTGGAAAGTCTTGTCCAAGTCCGCGCCCACGGCGGCAAGGCCGGGCGGAACGACGGAGGACAAGTGTTTGGCGAGATCGTCGAGATTTATATTGGTAAGCATGGCTGAGAAGGATAGCCGATAGAATGGCCCATTTCAATGATTCGGCTTGCACAATTTTGATTCAGGCCGCAAAATCCCACTACTTGCAAATAATTTGGAGATCTAGCCATGAGTTTCGATTTTAAGAAAGCATTGAAAAAAGAAGTCAACGTGGGTCTGAAAGAGCAGAAGATGCGCTACTTGGCCGGCAGCGGACTGTTTTTGGCATCCGTGTTTTTGGGCAATATCCCCCTATTGCTGCTCGGCGGGGTAGTGGTTTACACCGCCTTTTCCCGCTGGTGCCCGGCCTATTCCGGCTTGGGCAGGACCACCGTCGATCCCAACGAACCGCCCGCCGCTTGCTGCGGTCACAACCACGAGCATTGATTTCCCGGTTGGCCACATGGCTAAAAATGTAAATCTGCGGCATGACTAACTGATGTTACGCATGGAGCGTCAAAGCTTGCTTTGACCGCCTGTCGCAGACAGGCAGGGGTAGTCTTTTGGAGCGTCAAGGCAAAGTATCCGTCAAGGCTTCGCCTTGATGTCAAAGCAAGCTTTGACGCTCCATCGTTATCCGGCTTAAATGCTTGTGCGTAACATCAGTGACTAAAGCAACCCTCCCCCTGGCAAGGGGGGAGGGGACTTTGGATCGTGGGGGTAATTGGGTGAAATGAATTCTTGACTGAAGTTACGCCAAAGCCACTAGGTAGGCCGGAATAAACCCGCCTCGGCGGGTGTTTCCGGCGAAGTGCTTATGCCGGAAACGGTCGCCGCACGACCTTATTCCGGCCTACGGTGCTTAACATCAGTCATTGATTCAACAGCACCTGACAGGGGGGCATGCCATGCAATCAGTCTTCCCGCTTAAACTCCCCTTCGATCACCTTGGGTTCATTGGGGGCAGCCGGGTTGCCTTGCTTCAGTCCCAAACGGTTTTTCACCAGCCATGCCGCGATCAAGCGCCGGGTAAACGGGATCAGGCACAACAACCCGGCCACATCCGAAAGAAAACCCGGCAATAACAACAAGGCCCCGCCGGCCACGATCACCGCACCGTTGACCAGTTCTGTTGCGGGCAATTCGCCGCGAGCCAGGCTTTGCTGTAGACGCATCCAAGTGTTCCAGCCTTGGGTTTGCAGCAAAAAGGTCCCCAAGCCTGCCGCGCCGAACAGTAATATCAGTGTCGGAAGGAAGCCTATCATCCCGCCAATCTGGATAAGTAGATAAATTTCCAGAATGGGAAGGGCCAAAAGAGCCAGCAAAAGCCCTTGCGCTATGTTCATCAAAACCTCACAACGTTTAAAATGTACTATTATGTCTCTTCTTGCCGATAAAGTCTTGGAGCCCATGGATACAAAATATTGCCTTGTGTTGTCCACCTGTCCGCAGGGGGAGGTTGCCGAAACTTTGGCCAAATTTCTGGTCGAAGGACATCTAGCCGCCTGTGTCAATATTTTGCCGGGGTTGACTTCGGTCTACCCTTGGGAAGGCAACATCGAAACAGGTGCGGAGGCGCTTTTGCTCATCAAGACCGAGCGGGCGGTTTATCCAAGGCTCGAAACGGAATTGCGCGGGCGACACCCCTACCAACTGCCCGAAATCATCGTGATCGACATCGAACGCGGCCTCCCCGATTATTTAAACTGGATCAGCCAATGGCTATTTACCGCACCACATTCCTGATATTTGTTATTTCCCTGGGCTTTGCCGCCCCATCCAAGGCCATTAACCCAAAAGATTTATTACCACAGGAAAAGGCGTTTGTCCTGACCGCCAGGGTGGAATCGGCCAATGAGGCGGTATTGGCTTGGGACATAGCGCCTGGATATTACCTCTATCGAAGCAAATTCAAATTCGTCTCGGAAACTCAGGGGTTTGCCTTGGGTGCGGCGCGTTTCCCCGCAGGTGAAAAAAAGCACGATGAAACCTTTGGCGAAATGGAGATTTACCGGGGCCACATCGAAATCCCGCTGCCGTTTACCCGCGAGCAGCCTTCCATCCAACGGGCGGAATTGGCAGTCACCTCACAAGGCTGTGCCGATGCCGGCATTTGTTTCCCCCCCCACCAGCAAATAGTGCCGTTGAGTTTGCCCTCGCCGGCAGTCGATGCGGCACCGGCTGAATTTTCAGCGGGCAATCCATTGGCCCGGCTGGGCCAGACGTTCAAAGGTTTGGATCAAGACAAGCTATTGCCGCCGGATCAGGCTTTTCGATTCAACGCCGAGGTGAAGGACGCCAGCACCTTGCATGTGGATTGGCAAATTGCCCCTGGCTATTACCTGTATAGGGACCGCTTCAAATTCGCCTTGCTGGATAATGCGGGGGTCGAACTGGGTCGTTTTGACATCGCCCACGGCCAGATCAAACAGGAAGAAGATGGGCTGATGGAAGTGTTCCACAATGAAGTGGGTTTCGACCTGCCCTTGAAAAGGTCTGTCAGTGGCCCCGTCGGCATTCGCTTGCAGGCGAAATATCAAGGTTGCGCGGAAAGGGGCGTTTGTTATCCTCCAATGGAGAAGATCACCAGACTGGAACTTCCCGCGTTGGGAACGGGCATGACATCTGCCTTGCCGATCATCAAAGCGGAGACTGGGCCAACCCCACGCGCCGAACAGGATCGCATCGCCGATGCGCTGAAAAACGATTCCATCTGGCTGGTCGCGGCAAGCTTCTTCGGATTTGGTTTGTTGATGGCATTCGGCCCTTGCATCTTCCCGATGATCCCCATCCTCTCTGGCATCATCGTCGGCCATGGGCATAAGATCACCACGCTTCGCGCCTTCATGCTTTCCCTGAGCTATGTGCTGGCCGCAGCGCTGGCCTACACCGTGTTCGGTGTGCTGGCCGGTCTATTTGGCGGCAATCTTCAGGCGGTTTTCCAAAATCCTTGGGTGATTGGAAGCTTCAGCGGCTTGTTCGTATTGCTGGCACTGTCCATGTTTGGTTTTTACGAGTTGCAAATGCCTTCCTTTATCCAGTCGAGGGTGACGGAACTGAGCCATAAACAAAAGGGCGGCACCCTGACCGGCGCGGCGGTCATGGGCGCGTTGTCAGCCCTTATCGTCGGGCCGTGCATGGCCGCGCCGTTGGCCGGTGCGCTGATTTACATCGGCCAAACCGGCGATGCCGTGATGGGCGGGCTGGCTTTGTTCGCAATGGGTTTGGGCATGGGCGTCCCTCTTCTTGTCATCGGCATGTCGGCGGGCAAACTCTTGCCCCGTGCCGGTGTGTGGATGAATGCTGTCAAAGCGGTCTTCGGCGTGGGTATGTTGGCGGTTGCGGTTTGGCTGTTGGACCGCATCCTGCCTGCCCGTGTGACCCTGTTCCTCTGGGCCTTGTTGTTGATTATCCCGGCGATTTATCTGAATGCACTGGATGCGTTGCCACCCGGCGCGTCCGGCTGGCGCAAACTGTGGAAGGGGGTTGGCGTGGCAATGCTGGCCTATGGGGTATTGATGCTCATCGGCGTGGCGAATGGCAGCGGCGATCCTTTACAACCCATGCGGGGAACCATCTCCGCCGGGGCTTGCGCGGAAACCAAAACGGCGGCCACGGCGTTTCGCCGGGTGGCCACGGTGGCCGAACTGCAAGCCGCCCTGCAAGCCGCCCAAGAAGAGGGTCGTTGGGCGATGCTCGATTATTACGCCGACTGGTGCGTCTCCTGCAAAGAGATGGAGCGGGAAACCTTTGGAGACCCTCGCGTTCGCGATGAAATAGATAAAATGGTCTTACTAAAAGCCGACGTGACCGCCAATTCGGACGCAGACAAAGCCTTGCTGCAACGCTATGGACTATTCGGCCCGCCGGCGACGCTGTTCTACGGCCCTGATGGCGTGGAGCGAAAGGCGTATCGCATGGTCGGTTTCAAAGGGCCTGATGAATTCTTGGCCCATTTGCAACAAGCCATGCGCTAATGAGAAAGTCCCTCTTCATTCTTGTCGCCCTCTCCGCGCTGGCCGGGGGGATGGCCCTACAGCGCGGGTTGAGTCCGTCGGCCGCAGGCAAGTCCGAACTCGAAATGGCCTTTCCCGATTTGGAGGGGAAACCCCATGCCTTGAATGAGTGGAAAGGAAAAATATTAATCGTCAATTTCTGGGCGACATGGTGCCCGCCTTGTTTGGGGGAAATGCCGGAATTCGTCAAATTGCAAAACGAACTTGGGCCTAAGGGCTTGCAATTCATTGGCATTTTAACCGACGACGAGGCCGATGCAGCGAGGGCATTCCTTAAAGGCAAACCGCTCAATTATCCCGTGTTGGACGGTGGCATAGGAGGCCGGCAGTTGACCGAAAAACTAGGCGACAAAGCCGGGGTCCTCCCTGTTTCGGTGGTTTTCGATCCCCAAGGAAAACGGATTCACACCGAACTCGGGATATTCACCCGGGATGAGGTATTGGAGAAAATAAAGCCTTGGATGGACTGATCACTGATGTTGCGCATCGACTGAAGGCTGGAGCGTCAAAGCTTGCTTTGACTGCCTGTCGCAGGCAGGCAGGGGCAAGGCAAGATCCAGCGTGGGGAGGCAGACGGTTTGGGAACCCCAAGCACCCGCTTGGGCATGTGGTTTGGGGTTCCTCTGGCCCCGTGTCCAAGCAGGAGCTCTCGCCGTTATACACAAGTGTAAGAGGCCCGTCATTCCGGCATGGACTGCCGGAATCCAGTCACAAGGATGTGAATCTAGGGGTCGCCATCAAGCCTTTTTCAAACACTTACGCAACCGACATGTCACCGTCCATGGCACTGGATTCCGGCGCTCCATGCCGGAATGACGACATTTTTATCGCTGGCTGAAACATCTTCCTAATCAGGAAAGGCTTCGACACATCCCGGGGTAAATAGTCCTTTTCGTGGAAATGCTTGAGGTGGGGGGCAAGTAGGGGTATAAATTGTCGGTAATTTCCAATCCGGGGCAAGCCACGGGGCCTAGGCGAATCACCCGAGCCCTTGGCCGAACCCTCAATTTCGTGTGTGTCCAATGAACGAACGTCCGCTTTCACCGCATTTGCAGGTTTACCGTCTGCCTTTGACTGCCTGGGTGTCCATCACCCACCGTGCCACAGGTGTATTTCTCAGCTTGGGCATGATCTTGTTGGTCGTCTTTTTACTGGCGCTGGCCCAAGGGCCTGGGTCGTTCGCTTTAGTGCATGCTTTTTTACAATCACTGGTGGGCCAGTTGTTTCTGTGGGCTTGGATTTATTCCTTGCTCTTCCATTTGTGCCATGGCTTAAGGCATCTGATCTGGGACACCGGGCATGGCTTTGAACGTGAAACATTAAACCGTTTTGCCGCTTATGAAATTTTTGCATCCTTGCTGCTGGTCAGTTTGGCGTTTTTTCTAATCCCATCCAAATTTTAAATCTGAGTTGTAAATCTGATGAATTATCAAACCCCATTGGCGAGGGCGCGAGGTCTGGGTTCGGCGCGACAAGGCTCGCATGATTGGTGGGGGCAGCGGGTTTCCTCCGTCGCCCTTGTGCCTCTGTCGCTGTGGCTGGTGGCTCATTTGTCGATATTGCCGGAGGTGACTTATGCCGAGGCGGTCAATTGGATGAGCTTGCCGTGGAACACTATTTTGCTGCTTTGTTTCATCCTGCTTTCCCTCTTCCACGCCATGCTGGGCCTGCAAGTCGTCATAGAAGATTATATCCATAATGATTGGATGAAGATTCTCGGCATGCTCGGGGTCAGGCTGGTGACGGCTTTTTTAGCGATTAGCACCGCTTTCTCGGTACTGCGCATTGTTTTCATAGGCGGACATGGCTAAATCATACGAAATCATCAATCACACCTACGACGCAGTGGTCGTGGGTGCCGGCGGTGCCGGTTTGCGAGCCACACTGGGGCTGGCGCAGCGGGGGCTCAAAACGGCCTGCGTGACCAAGGTCTTTCCCACCCGCAGCCATACCGTGGCGGCGCAAGGCGGCATCAGCGCGGCCTTGGGCAATATGGGCGAGGACGACTGGCGCTGGCATATGTACGACACCGTGAAGGGTTCTGACTGGCTGGGCGATCAAGATGCCATCGAATACATGTGCCGCGAGGCGATTCCCTCGGTGATCGAGTTGGAACATTACGGCGTACCCTTTTCGCGCACACCGAACGGCAAGATTTATCAGCGGCCCTTCGGCGGCATGACCACACATTTTGGCGAAGGCACCGCCCAGCGCACCTGCGCGGCGGCGGACCAAACCGGCCACGCCATCCTGCATACCCTCTATCAGCAATCGCTTAAGCATCGCGCCGAGTTCTTCATCGAATACATCGCGCTCGATCTCATCATGGAAGAAGGGCAATGCTTGGGTGTCTTGGCCTGGCGCTTGGAAGACGGCACCCTGCACTTGTTCCGCGCCCATGCGACATTGTTAGCCACTGGCGGTTACGGGCGTTGTTATTTTTCCTGCACGTCGGCCCACACTTGCACAGGCGACGGCAATGCCATGGTGCTTCGGGCCGGCCTGCCGCTACAAGACATGGAATTCGTCCAATTCCATCCCACCGGCATTTATGGCGCGGGTTGCCTGATTACCGAAGGTGTGCGAGGGGAGGGCGGTTACTTGACCAACTCCGAAGGCGAACGCTTCATGGAGCGTTATGCCCCCCATGCCAAGGACTTGGCGTCGCGTGACGTGGTCAGCCGCGCCATCACCATGGAAATCCGCGCCGGGCGCGGCGTGGGCCCAGGCAAGGACCAAGCCTTTTTACATATGGAACACCTGCCCGCCGAAGTCATCCACGAACGGTTGCCCGGCATCGCCGAATTGGCCAGGATTTTTGCCGGTGTGGATGTCACCAAGGAACCGCTGCCCATCTTGCCCACCGTGCATTACAACATGGGCGGCATTCCCACCAATTATAAGGCCGAGGTGGTGACTCTGAAGGACGGCAACCCGGAAACGGTCGTGCCGGGCTTGATGGCTTGCGGCGAGGCCGCTTGTGTTTCCGTGCATGGGGCCAACCGGCTCGGCTCGAATTCCTTGCTGGATTTGGTCGTGTTCGGACGTGCCGCCGCCATCCGCTGCGCGGAATGGATCAAACCCAGGCAATCCCACAAACCTTTAGCCAAGGATGCCTGCGAAGAATCGCTGGCCCGCTTCGACAAGCTGCGCAATGCCAACGGCTCGCATAAAACCGCCGATGTCCGTCTGGCCATGCAGAAGACCATGCAAAACCACGCCAGCGTATTCCGTACCGGCCCAGTGCTTCAGGAAGGCGTGGGGCAGTTGAAGGAGGTGTTCAATCAGTTTGCCGATGTCCGTGTCTCCGACCGTTCGTTGATTTGGAACACCGATTTGGTGGAAACCATCGAACTGCAAAACCTGCTGGGCCAGGCCATGGTGACCATCTCCTCCGCGTTGAATCGTCAAGAAAGCCGGGGAGGTCACGCCCGCGAGGATTTCCCCAATCGCGACGACGAAAACTGGCTCAAGCATACGCTGGTGTGGCTGGATCATCACCATCAACTAACCATCGACTACCGTCCGGTGCATTTGTACACCTTGTCCGACGAAGTCGATACCATTGCCCCCAAGCCTAGGGTTTACTGATCGACATGGCAGATTTCATTCTCCCCAAAAATTCCACCGTAAAATCCGGCAAGACTTGGCACGCCCCTGTAGGTGCGAAGCGCATCAAGCGTGTTGAAGTTTACCGCTACGACCCCGAAACCGGGGACAATCCTAGGCTGGATGTGTTTGAAATCGACTTGGACCGGTGTGCGCCAATGGTATTGGATGCCCTACTGCTAATCAAGAACGAGATCGACCCCACGCTGGCTTTCCGTCGTTCCTGTCGTGAAGGTGTATGTGGCTCTTGCTCGATGAACATCGACGGGCATAACACCTTGGCATGCACCAAGTCGATAGACGATTGCAGCGAGGTCATTAAGATATATCCGCTGCCGCATTTGCAAGTCGTCAAAGACTTGGTGCCGGACATGACGCATTTCTATGCCCAGTATGCTTCCATCAAACCGTGGATCGTCACCCAGACCCCCCCGCCCGCCGACCAAGAGCGTCTGCAAAGCAAAGGGGAGCGCAGCAGGCTTGACGGTTTGGTCGAATGCATTCTGTGTGCCTGTTGTTCGACCTCTTGCCCGAGTTATTGGTGGAATGGCGACCGTTATTTGGGGCCTGCCGTCCTGTTGCAGTCCTACCGCTGGATAGCCGACAGCCGCGACGAAACCACCGGCGAACGGCTGGATGAATTGGAAGACCCGTTCAAACTCTACCGATGCCACACCATCATGAATTGCACGGACACTTGTCCGAAAGGTTTGAATCCCGCCAAGGCCATCGCCGAGGTTAAAAAAATATTGGTGGAGAGGCAGAAATAATACTCTTATCCCCTCGCCCAACTTGGGAAGGATTGTAGGGCGGCAACCCCTTGCCGCCAAAGGCTTGCCTTTGTGGGCCGGCATGGGGATGCCAGCCTACATCTTGATAGGATTAGGGTCAAAATAATGCATAACCGTGCCCAATTGGAATGGCGCTGCCGGCGCGGCACCAAGGAACTCGACCTGCTGATGCAAACTTGGCTGCGACAAGAATTCGACCACTCCACCGAAGCGGAGCGACAAGCGTTTCTGGAACTACTGGAATGGCAGGACGACCAACTCATCCATCTACTGATCGGCTCAGATGTCTCTGACCAACCTCGGATAAACGAACTTGCCGGAAAAATCCGTTCTTTGTCCTTACCTCGCCCCTAAACCGTCCCGCTCGCTGGCGGCATTCCTCTTGGCCATTCATATTCTCGCCTTGCTGGCCGCATGGGTGAATCCGTTGGCGGTTTGGCTCAAGCTGCCACTTTCCTTATGCATATTGATCAGCCTGTGGCTGGCTTTCAAGCATCGAGCGAATGGGCCTGAGATTAAAGGTTTGCAGCTTAAACCCGATAATTCTTGGGTTTTGCATCTGGCTCAAGGGGGTGAAGTTGAAGCCCGTTTATTGGGCAGTTCGATTGCCAACCCTTGGTTTGTGTTATTACACTTTCGGACGGAAAAAATACGGTATTCGGTGTTGATTCCCAGAGACAGTTTGCCACCGGAAGATTTTCGCAAACTGCGCGTGGCGTTGAGAGTGGTGAAACTGGGTGACGGGAAGGGGCCATTTGACACATAATCCCAACTCTATTTCTGTAGGGGCGGGTTCCAAACCCGCCCGGCAACCCACATCGCAACAAGGGCGGGTTTGGAACCCGCCCCCACATGAATCCATTAACCGATGACATCCACTAAAGACAAAAAAATCCTCCACCGCTGCACCGAATGCGGCCATGCCCAAAATAAATGGGCCGGCCAGTGCGGCGGCTGTGGCTTGTGGAATACCTTGGTGGAAAGCGTCGAGGATCGCAACCCGGCTCCTTCACGCTTTTCCGGTTATGCCGGTGACGGGTCGAGTCAAGCCAAGCCGGTTGACCTTTCCTCCGTGGATGCAGAGGCCATCAAACGATCCAGCAGCGGATTGGAAGAATTGGATCGGGTATTGGGCGGGGGTTTGGTCACCGGGTCCGCCATACTCATCGGCGGCGACCCCGGCATCGGCAAATCCACCCTATTGCTGCAAACCTTGGCGGCGTTGGGTGGCAAGGTCAATACCTTATACATCACTGGCGAGGAGTCCATCCAACAGGTCAGCCTTCGCGCCAAGCGCCTTCATCTCAATTGTACGGGCGTGAAGATACTGGCGGAAACCTCCTTGGAACGCATGCTAACCATCGTCCGCGAGCAGCCGTCTGCCCTGCTGGTCGTCGATTCCATCCAAACCGTTTACAGTGAGCTGCTGCAATCCGCGCCCGGTTCCGTCGCCCAAGTCCGCGAATGCGCGGCACAATGGGTGCGCTTTGCCAAACAGAGCGGGACGATAGTTTTTCTGGTCGGCCATGTCACCAAGGAAGGCGCGTTGGCAGGTCCGCGTGTGTTGGAGCATATGGTCGATACGGTGCTGTATTTTGAAGGCGACCCCGGCAACCGCTTCCGGGTCATCCGCGCCTTCAAAAACCGCTTCGGCGCGGTCAACGAATTGGGCGTGTTTGCAATGACGGAAACCGGCTTGAAGGAGGTCAAAAACCCGTCCGCGATATTCCTGTCCCGTTATGAGGAAGACATGCCCGGCACGGTGGTGATGGTGATGCGCGAAGGCAGCCGCCCGTTATTAGTCGAGGTGCAAGCCTTGGTCGACGAGTCCCATCTGCCTGCCCCGCGTCGCGTGGCGGTGGGCATGGAAGGCAACCGCCTCGCCATGTTGTTGGCGGTGTTGCACCGCCATGGCGGCGTGGCCATGCTGAACCAAGACGTGTTCATCAATCTAGTGGGCGGCTTGCGCTTGTCGGAAACCGCCGGCGATTTGGCGGTCGTGATGGCCGTGGTGTCCAGTTACCGCGACCGCCCCATCCCGCGTGATTGGATTGCCTTCGGGGAATTGGGCTTGAGCGGGGAAGTCAGGCCGGTCCAAAACGGCGAGGAGCGCTTGCGCGAAGCCGCCAAGCATGGTTTCAAACATGCCGTCGTACCCAGTAAGAATGTCCCCAAAGGCGGCATCGAAGGTTTGGAAATCATCCCGGTGAAAACCCTGCGCGAGGCGTTGGAGGCGATGTGATTTAAATTCTGTCGCATATTGAAGGGAGCCGCAAACTGTTGGCGGCAAAGGGTTGCCGCCCCTACAACAGGGCAGGCCAAGGGTAAAAGCGTAAAAGAGCCAAGTCATACTGTCCTCGAAAGGCGGAAACCGAGGTTGCCGTCGCGGAACGCCGGGTCGCGGCTGCCGCGGTAGGCCGAGCGGGAGTAGACGGCGACGCTGCGCCAGGAGCCGCCGCGAACGACACGGTTGGAGCCGCTCGCAGGGCCACTCGGGTTCTCACTCGCAACGTCGTAGGCCGGAATAAGCCCGTTTGCGGGCGTTTTCGGCGAACCATCCATTGCCGGAAACGGTCGCGGGGCGACCTTATTCCGGCCTACTTCATCAGCGAGTTGGGTGTAGTAATCTTGTGAGTACCAGTCTGCGCACCATTCCCAAACATTGCCATGCACATCGTACAGGCCAAAGCCATTGGCAGACTTGCCCATGACCGGGTGCAGCTTGCCCCCGGCATTGCCGCTGATCCAGGCATACTCGGTCAATTGCCTTTCATCGTCGCCGAAGCACCACTGACCTTCATTCCCTGCCCGGCAGGCATATTCCCACTGCGCCTCGGTGGGCAGTGCGTAGGACTCGCCCGTGGCTTCGGACAGCCATTGGCAATAGGCTACCGCATCGACCCATGAGATACCCACTATCGGCAAATCCACGCATTGGGGATCAAGACCGGAGTAATTCCTTGTCCAGTCCCGTTTTTCGTCGGCACTTGGCTCGCGCAGCGTGATTCCTCGAATGCGGTAGTAATCATCACTACCTGCTACGATGTGATACCGGCTGCCTGGCGCCAGCCACTCCGGCCAATGACTGTCAGTAGCTTGGCAGAATTTCAAGTATTCGCCTATCGTCACCGGGGCACGGCCCATGGCAAAGGCATTCAGCCTGACGGCATGGACGGGCTTTTCATTGTTGTTACCTTTTTCGTCGCCCATCAGGAAATCCCCGCCGGGCAGATAGACCATAGCCGGGCTTTCGGTCTCGCCAAAGTCCGGCAGGCGGTCGTGGAAGACCTCGTAAGGCTGGAAGCGCGGCTTGGGCGGGTAGGTCGGCATCCCCATGCCGACATCATCCTCGTCGGCAAGGGGTTGCCGACCTACGTCCGCGCCAAGGGTAACAGGATGAGAGCGCCAAGGGCCAGTCCTAGCAAGGCGGAAACCGAGGTAGTTGTTGCGGCTCGATGGAACTTTCCCGGAGCGAAAGGCCGAACGGCAGTAGCCGGCGACGGTGAGCCAGGAGCCGCCACGAACGACACGGAGGGAGCCACTCGCAGGGCCAATCGGGTTTTCACTTGCGGACTGCTCCCGCACACTCGCAGAGCCACTCGCAGGGTGCTGTGACTTGCTCATGAACTGCTGGTAGTAATCACTGGACCACCAGTCCGCACACCACTCCAAGACGTTGCCATGCATGTCATAAAGTTGCCAGGCATTGGGTACTTTCTCCCCTACGGGATGGGTCTTGCTTAAGGCGTTGTTGGAATACCAAGCATAGTCGCCCAAGTTGGCCTCGTCGTCGCCATAGCAATAGCGGGTTGTACCCCCGGCCCGGCAGGCATATTCCCATTCGGCTTCGGTGGCGAGCCGGTAATGCTCGCCGGTCTGTTGCCCCAGCCACTCGCAATAGGCTTGGGCATCCTCCCAATTGACGTTGATGACGGGCCGACTATCCCACCCCCAGCTTCGATCATCCGGTGGTTTCCGCTGGGTCGCCGAGCAAAAGCGGTCGTATTCGGCAAACGTCACCGGATATTGGCCGATGGAAATCGCATCCACCCGCACCGGGTGGGCGGGCTTTTCGTCACTCTGATTACTGTCGTCCGATCCCATCATGAATTCGCCGCCGGGCAGCCAGACCATAGCCGGGCCTTCGGTGCCATCATGGAGCGGGTCACGCAAGCCTTCGATGAATTCGGGGTAGGTCGGCATCCCCATGCCGACATCATCCTCGTCGGCAAGGGGTTGCCGCTCGTCGTCGGCAAGGGGTTGCCGACCTACGGGTGCGCCAAGGGTAAAAGGGTAAGAGGGTAAAGGGCCAGTCCTCGAAAGGCGGAAACCGAGACCGTCGTCGCGGATCGCCGGGGCGCGGATGCGGCAGGCCGATCGGCAGTGGCCGGCATCGCTGCGCCAGGAGCCGCCGCGAACGACACGGTAGGAGCCACTCGCGGGGCCACTCGGGTTTTCACTCGAAATCCCCCCTAGCCCCCCTTTTTCAAAGGGGGGAACCGTGCGCCCACTCGCAGAGCCACTCGCACTCTGCTCGCTGACGCTCGCAGGGTGCTGTGGCTTGCTCGTGAACTGCTGGTAGTAATCGTCTGCATACCAGTCCGCGCACCACTCCCACACGTTGCCGTGCAGATCGTGCAGTTTCCAGGCATTGGGCTTTTTCTCCCCGACGGGATGAGTCTGGCTGCTGGCGTTGTTGGAATACCAAGCATAGTCGCCCAACTTGGCCTCGTCGTCGCCATAGCAATAGCGGGCATTACTCCCGGCGCGGCAGGCATGTTCCCACTGGGCCTCGCTCGGCAGCCCATACGCCTGACCGGTTTTTTCACTGAGCCAGTCGCAATAGGCTTTCGCGTCGTTCCAACTGATGCAGACGACGGGGTTTTGCTCGGTTTGTTCGAAATAAGGCTTCTTCCAACTGGCATCCTTGGTTTGGTTCCAATTACCTTTGTTACGAACAAAAGCTCCATCGCCCTGCACCGCCTCGGTGCGGTAGCCGGTGGCTTCGACAAAACGGCTGAACTCGGCGACCGTGACCGGGTATTGGCCCACGGCGTAATGCTCTAGCGTGACTTCGTGTTGTGGGTGTTCGTCATCGCCGCCAACCCCCTCGGGGCTGCCCATCAAGAAAGTGCCGCCGGGCAGCCAGACCATGGCCGGCCCTTGGGTTTTCTCGTCGGCGAACAGGTCGCGGAAAGGTGTGGGTACGGTGGGGGCTTGTTCAGTGGACGAACTAGTTTCATTTCCTAACCCGTCGGATATGCAAGAAACGCCTGCTTGGGCGGGTTCTTCGACTTCGCTGAAGACAGGCTTATTCCGGCCTACTTCGCCTACGTCCGGCAATGCCACTCCCGCCACACTAACCACTGCACCGGGCTTATTGCCCGCCTTTGCCAAACTTACCCAAGCATCGGGTTGGGTCAACAACCGCGCTACATCGGATGCATAACGCAGCAAGTCTGGATATTCGTCCAGTTGTGCCGCCAGTTCCTCGGTGATCCGCACCAGCCGCGCCAGTTCGGCATGGGGTACGGCCCGCGTCCAATCCACAGTAGTATCGGCGACCGGCAGCAGGTGATCGCGGAAGGCTTCGGCGATTTCCGCCACCGCCTCTTCACGCTTTTCTTTGAGGAAAACCATCGCCGACCATTGCTCCGCTTGCAAACCGTCGCGGCTGAGGTGGGGCGAGGTGCGGCTGAGGTGGTGGACATACCGAATCAACAAGCGGGCCACTTCCTCCATCGCGGTTTCGCCGATTTGCGCGCGCATCTGGCCGATCAAATAGGCACGGACTTCCGGGGCAAAAGCGAATTGCTCGTAACCGACCGGCCGGCACAGTTCCGACAACAGCAAATCCGCCTCCGCCACCCAAGGCACTTCGCCGCGCAGGAAATGGTTGCGTAGATAATTGAGCAATTCCGGGGTTAGGACCAGAGGCAAGGCCGCATAACAGGCGAGTTTCCGGTAAGGCTCGCCGAATTGGCTGGCGAAGCGGGCGACTTTCTCCTTGGCGATTTCGGTTAAGCCGGGGTTCATTCGGCCTCCCTTTTTGGAAACGCAAGCCCTAGGTGCGGCGGGGTTTGCAACCTCGCCGCTAACGTTTTGTGCGAAGCCACAGCATCCGACTTGGCACAAAACGTTTCGGACGGGATTACAAATCCCGTCCGGCATCGGTTTGCAACCCCGCCGCTAAGGTTTTGTGCGAAGCCACAGCATTCGACTTGGCACAAAACGTTTCGGACGGGATTACAAATCCCGTCCGGCATCGGCGGCAAACCCCTACTTACTAAAATCCCCCCTAGCCCCCCTTTTTCAAAGGGGGGAACCCACTGACGCACTATACGCATAGGTATCGCCTTCACCTCTGCCGCCCCCGCGACTGACCGCGCAACGCGTTCATCGCATTGCCAAAACCTTCCCTGTCCATCTGGAACATCGGTGCCAAGCGGGCGATGAATTGGGCTGATGTCCCCGCCCAGCGGGGCTGGGGCATGGGGTTCAACCAAGCCACCTGGGTCGTCCTGCGCTTGACCAAACTGAGGAATTCGGCAGTCGCCCGGATGCGCTCGTTGCGTCTATGGCCCCGTGCCGCGCCCGCGTCGCTAACCACCAGCACACTGGTGTCGGTGTCTATTTGGGCCAGCAAATTGCCCAACGGAAACGGTTGCATCAAATGAGGGTCGCGGAAGACATGGTCGGGCGGCACATTTTGAAAATAAGCCAAATCGACTTGTTGGATCTGGCTTTTCTGCCCGTCGCAGGCCGTTTCCATCAAGTCGCGGGTGAATCGGTGGAACGGCACCATGGAACCGCCTTGGTCGACCAGCAAAACCAAGTGGTTTTTGTTCTTCAGGCGGCGGTCATAGACCGGGCAGAGAAAAAAACCGACCCTGGCAGTCTGCTCGACCGTGGCCGTGACATTCAGCACATCGCGAGGGCCTTCCTTGACCGTCCGGCGCAAATAACGCCAAGCATAGATCATAGCCCGCCGCGACAACGGCCAGTAGGCACGCAGTTCCGGGCCTTGGATGTCAGACACCGGGCGCATGGGCGTCTTCACTGGCAGCGGTGCCGGTTCGACCACCGTGCGTGATGGTGCGACGGGCGGCAGATTCGGCGTAGCCTTCACTGGCGGCTCGGATGGCGGAAAGGGCGGCTTGTCCACGGTGGGTGCGGGCCTGACCGGTTCCGTTGCCGAGGCAGGTCGGGCAGTCTGCGCCAATACGGTGTTAAAAACTTCGTCGAAATCGTCGGCAAGGTCTAGCGAGTGGCACCACATTAATCGGGCCACTTCGCGCAATGCCTCCGGCCCTTCCAACCCAAAACCGCCTGCCACGGCTTGGTAAGCCGCCAGCAGTTCCCCCACGCCCAAGCCAAAGTCTTTGCGTAAGCGTTCAAACACCGCCAATAGGATGACTTGGGGGTCGTAGTCGTTCATTCTTAATGCAGGGGCGAATTCATCCGCCTAACCCTCATGTCGATGCACATCGGCAACCCACGGATAACATCCCGGTGAGGGATGTTATCCGTACTTTCATGGCTTCGCGGCATAGCGCCACCAGTCGTCGTGTATTTTGAACAACAGTTCAGGATAAGGCAGCTTCGCCTCGTCCGAATGCAGGGTTTCGATTAAGCCGGGAAGGTCGCGGAACCCCCTCATCGCTTCCAGCCAGTCGAGAAATTCGCTGGTTCCGGGTTTTTTGTACAGGTCGCCCTTGTTGCGCACAGCAAGGAAGCGTTCACAGGCGGCATCGGTCAACGCGGCAGCGGGAGGCGCAAGCTCGCCGCCCGATTTTTTTATCGTGTAATGGGCATTGATGATGGCTTTGAGCCGCTCCTTGTCCGATGGAAATTCGATGTAGAAATACACGCAGCGGCGCAGGAACGGCTCGGGCAGGTTGCCTTTCTCCTTGTTGCTGGTGATGATGACGATGGGGGGATGCTTGGCAACGATGGGGGGTGTATCGTCATCGGCTTCCTTTATCTCGAATTTCCATGGCTCTTCCAAGACCGTCAGCAAATCATTGGGAAAGTCGATGTCGGCCTTGTCAATCTCGTCAATCAACACCACCGCCGGGCATGCATTCAAGCGAAACGCTTTGCCGAGTGCGCCGAAATTGACGTAATCCATGGGCTTTTCAGGATTTCGACCCGTCGTGGCTTTGCCAGGCAGGGCGCTTTTCGCACCGAACAGGCCCGGTTTGTTGGCTTGCTTCAAATGCACATCGTGCAATCGCAGAATCGAATCGTAGGTATACAGCCCATCTTGCGCCAGGCTGGTGGAACGCACCGGCCATTCATACAGCGGCAAGCCAAGCTCATAAGCCACATACCGCGCAAGCCTACTTTTGCCGCAACCGGCCTCGCCTTCCAGCAGCAGTGGCCGACGCAGATAGATGGCAAGGTTGACCGCCGTCACCAAGGCATTGGCGGCGACATAAGGTTCTGGTTTTTTAGGTGCGTTGGGATGTCGGCCTGAAGGGGGACGGCATTCTTTGGGCAAGATGAAGCTGGGCGATTCGGTCATAGTGGTTCTCTCGATTTAGCCGCCCACTGACGGACAGCATTCTTTCAGTAATTCGTGGACGACCAAACCCGGAAGTCCGTCCGTCGCGCTGTAGATTTTATCGGTCATGCGTCTGAGTTGCGGTTTAGTTAGCCCTAGGCACGAATAGCTGGCAATCCAATCATGGATATCATCCCAATTCCAAGGCTTGAGGGTAATCTCAAGTAGCTTGTGTTTTTGATAGTCATCCAAAGTGCAGCAATGCTTTTCGGCAATGGCATTGTCCGGGAGCGGCCCATCGACGTAGAGCAGGAAGATCAGCTTGATCGCTTCGTAGTCATTCGCCACCGCCGCCAACGCATGCACCATATCGCCCCAGAAGTCTTCCACTAGCCAACGGAATACATCGGGGTCGCGCAAAAAATCATCGCATCGCCCGCATTCGATCAACACCACGCTGCCAGTTCGCAATTTACCGCACAGGGTTTGCGTCACTTGCCGGGCGAAATTTTGAAGATTTTGGTTAGCGGGTTCCAAGTCCAAGTGTGGACCCAATCGACGCAATAACGCCATGGACTCCACCTGCTCGGTGGCCAGAAACGACAAGGGATAATAGCTAAATTGACCCTGCCGGGTCTTGCGCCGCAATAATTCGCGAATTCGCGCCGCGCACCATTCGCCACCCATCTGGCTGCTTTTTTGAAACAGCAATAGGGAGGCGCAGCCTTCGTCACTATGATCCTTGATAATCCGTAACAGTGTCTCTTCCAGCAATTTGAAATCAATTTCGGGCAGCTTGGATTTCAATTCCCTATGCCAACGGCCAATATCCGCTTGCGCGGTTTCGGCATCGACAGCGATTTCTGTTGGTTTTGTGCCAAGCAAATCGAGTTCGGCACCCAAGCTTTCGATTTGTTCATAGATGGCATCGGCTTGTCTTTTTAGCCTGATGCTTTCCACTGCGTCAAGCACCGTCGTGCTTTGATCAATTGCCGCCTGATAGTCCCCCCACAGCCGTTCAAACTTGCCTTCAAGGATTTGACGTTTGCGGGTTTTCGGATCACATACTCCGTTCACATCATCCCCCGCAGCCTAAGCCATCCAATTCGCCTTCCACTTGCCCAAGTTCTTTCTCGATGCTTTCAATTTGCCTTTTCAATTTATTCTGATCCACTGTGCTTAATGCGTAAGCCAATTGTTCCGTTGCCGCCTGATAGTCCTCCACCAATGCCTTGAGCCGTTGATTCAAAGCTTGGCGTTTGATTTCCAAGACTCTGCTACGGGGTTTGGGCTTGGCAAGCAGATTGTTTTCCAGGCAACGCGTGACAGCCACACTCACCAAACCGGCGAGATGATCCGGTGTGCGGAAAAAACTGACGAGCGTTTCGCTTCCCACTGCCGCACGGAAATCGGCTATCCGTTGTCCGCCATCGCCTTCGCCGGTGTGGGTGTCCCTGAATCCGTCCGGCCAAGTGGCGGCGGGGTCGGCCAGGAACACTAAGCGCGGCAAGCCCGCCTCGCCCGCCTTACGGTATTCCAGTTCGGTGATGGATAGCCGTGTCGGATTGTCTTTGTCGGGTACATAGCCATACCGCCAGCCAAAGAGACCCACATAGACTCCACAAGCGGCAACATCGGCCAAGCACTGATGCAACGGATAGGCGTCGGTTGCAACATAGTCTTCCATGGAAACCACATCGTGGCGAAGCATGCGGAGAATGCGGTAAACGTCATCCCGGCTAGTCTTGAGATCGCTGTAGGTCGCGGATAGATAAATTTTGGCCATGACTTTTGGAGGGTGGATGATTTGCCCGTCGGAGTGTGGGATCATCAGTATTTTCCATGCCAAGGGATATGAGTTTCGACGGTTCGTTGCACGACCATAGCCTGGCATGGATGGGGTTTTGCGCATGGGCCGCCCAAAATTCAGGGTTCGACGCGGTGGTACTGATCCTCAAACCGCACGATGTCGTCTTCGCCGAGATAGCTCCCCGACTGCACTTCGATGATTTCCAAGGGGATGACGCCCGGGTTTTCCAGCCGGTGATGAACCCCTAGGGGAATGAAGGTGGATTCGTTTTCGCCCAGAAAGAAAACCTCATCGCCCCGGGTCACCCTGGCCGTGCCACGAACCACGGTCCAGTGTTCGGCACGGTGATGGTGGAGTTGCCTGGAAAGGGACGCGCCGGGCTTCACAGTCAACCGCTTGACTTGGTAACGCTCGCCGTGGTCGATGCTTTCGAAGTCGCCCCATGGCCGGTGAACCTTGGCATGGAAAACGTGCTCTTGGCGGGAGGAGAGCTTGAGGTGGTCGGTGATCGCCTTCACATCCTGGGCCTTGTCTTTGTGGACCACCAGCACCGCGTCCGTGGTTTCGATCACGATCAGGTCGGCCACGCCCACTGCGGCCAGAAAGCGGTGTTGCGAGTAGAGCATGGAGTTGCGCGTGTCCTTGACGAAGACGTCGCCCACCGCCACGTTGCCGTTGCCGTCTTGGGCGCTGACTTCGCCTAAGGCCGACCAAGAACCCAAGTCAGACCAGCCGACATCCAGCGAGAAGACGATGGAAGCGATGCCCTGAGGCCCCTCGGCGAGCTTTTCCATGACCGCATAGTCGATGGAGTCGCTGGGGCAGCCGGAGAACTCGGTTTTCCCGACCCTGACGAAATTGCCATCGACCTTGGCCTGCGCAAACGCATCCCGGCAAGCCTCGGCGATGTCCGGGCGGTGCAGGCGAATCTGATCCAGCCACACCGAGGCGCGCAGGACGAACAAGCCGCTGTTCCACAGGTATCGGCCGGAGGACAGGTAGGCCGTCGCGGTGACTGCATCGGGTTTTTCCACGAAACCGCCCAGCAGGAAGGACTCGTCCCCCAGCGCTTCGCCCTTGCGGATGTAACCGTACCCAGTCTCGGGCTTGGCAGGCACGATGCCGAAGGTTGCCACGGCCCCCTCCGCCGCCTTCATCGCTGCGGACATCAAACGCTTGCGGAACCCGGCCACGTCTTCGATGTGGTGGTCCGATGGCATCACCACCAACACCGGGTCGCCACCGTCGGCGACTGCCTGGAGTGCCGCCAAGGTCAAGGCGGGGGCGGTGTTCCTGCCGATGGGTTCAAGGATGATGGCGCATTCGTCGAAACCCAACTGGCGAAGCTGTTCGGCCACCAGAAACCGGTGCAACTCGTTGCAAACCACCACCGGGGCTTTCAGTTGCACTTGCGCGGTATTGACCTGCATGTCTTCCACACGCGAAACTGTCTCCTGCAACAAGGTCTTGTCCCCGGTGAAGGACAGAAACTGCTTGGGATAGGCTTCCCGGGAAAACGGCCACAGCCGCGTGCCCGAGCCGCCTGATAAAATAATGGGTTGAATGATGGTTTTCATGGTTGGTCAGGTGGGCTCTTTCATCCTATCCGCCATCCTTGCGTGCCGTGTTTGGTGAAGTGGCAGCCAAAAACCTGCCCGTCTTGGAATTCCTTCAAGGCGCGGATCACATCAAGCCTTTGCGTCGGTTCGACAAAGAACATGATGAAGCCGCCGCCGCCCGCGCCGGAAACCTTTCCCGAATAAGCCCCCGTTGCGTAGGCCCTTTCGATGATGGACTCGATCAAGTCGTTGCTGATCCTGTCGGCACTGCGCTTTTTTGATTCCCATCCCTTGCGCATCGAATTCCCCAGTTCGGGCAGGTTGCCCCGCAACAGGCATTCCTTCATGGTGACCGCTTCCGCCTTGACTTCGTGCAGTGCCTGTATCGCCGCCTCGTCGTGGTCTTTCACGTTTTTCGACTGCTGGTCGATAATGGCGGCGGACTCCCTCGAAACGCCAGTGTAAAAAAGCACGATGGAGGATTCCAACTCGGAGATAATCCAGTTTTTGATGCGCAGTGGATTGACGACGACTCGGTTGTCGGCGTTGAACTCCATGAAATTGAAGCCGCCGAACGTGGCGGCGTATTGATCCTGCTTGCCGCCGTTCAAGCCCACGTCCTCACGCTCGATTTGATAGGCCAGTTGGGCGATGTCGTATTCCCCCAGGGGGAGGTTCAGCAATTCCACAAACGCCTTGACCATGGCCACCACCAGCGTCGACGACGAGCCCAGCCCGGAGCCAGCCGGGGCGTCGGAGAAAGTGGTCAGGGTCAAGGCGATGGGTTCGCCATGGTTGAACTGCCGGACTATCCGGTTGTACACGCCCTTGTGGATATCGAGCATGCCGTCCATCCCGATATGCTCCACCAGCGGGTGCTCGACCGACTGTTGCTTGTCCTTCGCCACAAAGCGCACAAGCTTTTCCTCGTTCAATGCGATATTGGCATAGGCATACATGTCGATGGTGGCGTTCATCACCAGCCCGCCATAAATATCACAATACGGCGAAACATCTGTCCCACCCCCCGCGAAGCCCAGCCGCAACGGCGCACGCGATCTAATTTGCATAAAACCCCCCTTTAATCCAAGCGCTTCAATCGCGCCGTCTACCATTAGGTTTCCCGGCCGTTGATCGTGCCTGGGTTTGGCCGGGCATGCATCCAGCCACAGTGGCGGCATCTGCCTGCCTTGCCGCAATGAAACAATGTTGCCCGACTTTGTCTCACTCAGGCAACCTGTAGGCGGGTTCCTTAAGGAATGCCCGGGTGTGCATTGTACCCCATCCCGCCTGAAATCGACGGGGGGTTTTTGTATTATCCGGCCTTGGCCAGCCAGGCATTAATGCCTTCCAGACTCTCACGGGACAGGCTACCGGCCCATAGGCGCAAAGCCGTCAGCGAACGGATGTAGACGTAGCGGGCGCGGGCATGTTCAAAACGCGCCTTTAGCAAGTTTTTCTTAGACTCCAATAATGCCACGATAGTGGCCACCCCAAGTTCGTAACTGCGCTGCTGCGCATCGCGCGCCTTTTCACGGGCTTCCACTTCCCGGCGGGTGGATTCGATACGGGCCCGACCGGCCTTGGCATCCAGATAGGCGGTGCGGGCCTCCCGTTCGATTTCGCGGAATTTCCCGGCCCTCTTCTCCCCGGCGATTTGATAGCGGGCGATGGCGTCCCTCACTGTGGCCTCCGTCCCGCCGCCGGAGTAGATCGGGACGGTCAGTTGGAGGCCCACCGTGCCGACCGTGTAGCGCGGCAGTTGGCGGTTGTCAAATCCGCCATTGTCGGCGTAGGTTTCCGAAAGCTGCAATGCAACTTGCGGCAAATGTTCCGCCCGCGCACTGGCAATGATCTTCTCGGCGGCATTGATCGCATATTGCAGTGCGATCAGCGTGGGGTTTTTTTGGGTGGATTCCACCACCCATTCGTCTATTTTACCCGGCACGTCGGGCAGGACTTCCTTGACCAAGGGGGCAATCGCCGCCACCGGGACGCCCGCCAATTCCCGCAGTTTCTCCAGCCCCACCAGCCTGGCGTTCTCGATTTCGATTTCATGGGTCAGCAAAGTTTGATAGTAGGCTTCGATCTCCAATTGATCCGTAACCGGGGCCAGTTGCAATTCATGCATCCGCCGGATGCGCTTTATGTCGCCTTCGGTCAGCGCCTTCTCACCTTCAATGGCGCTCATTTCATCGGTCGCCTCCAGAACCAGAAAATAACGCTCGACCAGATCGGCGGCCACCGCCATATGGGTCGCCTGCAATTCCAGTTCGGTCTGCTGAATCGTCAACCCCGCCCCCTGCAGGCGAAGATAACTGGGCAAATCGAACAAGGCTTGGCGTGCCTGAACCAAGCCTCGAGTGCCTTCGTAGCTGACGGTATCCACAGTCTGTCTCGCCGCGGCGGTGGCGGGCACCACTTGCGCCAAGTTGCTCCAAGACAGATTGCCGATGGCCGATATCTGGGGCAACAGCTTGCTCATGGCTTGATCCTTTTGCGCCTTGGCTTGGTCAACCATGTATTCCTTTCCCTTGAGGGTCGGGTTGGTGGCCAGGGCTTGATCGTACAATTCGAGCAGGTTGGCCGCCGTGGCGCTGGCCGCGCAGACAGTGACCATTGAGGCAAGCAGGATTTTGGCAATGTTGCGCATGGGGACTCAATCTTCTATGAAAGACCGGGCAAAGGTATCCGTCAACGGACGCGAGAGGTACTGGAGGAGGGTGCGCGCACCGGTATTGATCAATACCTCGGCCGGCATTCCAGGCACCAGTTCCAAGTGCTGTTTGGCAAGGTCGCGCAGCCCCCCGGGGGTCACCTCCACCCGTGCCAGGTAATAGGAGGGCTTCTCCGGTTTGGTTTCATCGACCAGTTTGTCGGCGGACAAGCCAATGAGCTTCCCCTCCATTTTGGGCGTCTCCCGGGTTTTGAACGCGCTAAAACGAACTTCCGCAGTTTGGCCAATCTTGACGCGGTCGATGTCGATGGGGGAAACCTGCGCCTCAATGATCAGATTTTGATTCTGCGGAACGATGTCGAGGATTCGACCACCGGGGGGGATGACCGCGCCCAGGGTATGCACCACCAGACCGAGCACCATCCCGGAATCCGGGGCCTTGACGACGGTGCGCCCGACGGTGGATTCCAGCGATTGAATTTTTTCGCGCACCTCGGACAAATTGGACTCAACCTCGCTCATTTCCTTTGCCACTTCCCGTTGCAATTCCTTTTTCAATTGCAGTATCTTGAGTTCGGTTTCGCTGATTTCGAGTTCGGTCGCCGCGATATTCGACAGCAGTTCGCCCTGCTGTCCCTCGCTTTGCGCCAAATTCCGCTCCAAGTCCCGGACTTTCTGTTTTTCGGTAAAACCCTCGTCGAGCAGGTTTTGGAAATCCTCCAATTCGCCCCGGTAGGAATTCACCAAGCGGTCTTGGCTTTGTTTTTGGGCGCGCAGGCCGGTGGCCTTGGCCCGCAACTGCTCGATTTGCCGCCGGTAGACCGAAATCTCGCCTTCCTGCGCCTGTCTGCGTGCGGTGAAGGTTTGATTCTGCAAATGAATGGCTTCCCGCACCCGTGGATCGTTTTGGTGTTCCAACAGGTCAGCCGGATACTGGGCCTTGGCCAAGTCATCCCGTTGCGCAATCAACCGCGCCTCTTGCGAGGAAAGAATGAAATACTGGCCACGCAATACTTCGAGTTGGGCGCGCGGCTGGGTGTCGTCGAGGGTGACCAAGACTTGGTCTTTGACAACAGATTCACCGTCGCGGACTTGGATGGTTTTGATGATCCCCCCCTCCAAGTGCTGGACGGTTTTGCGATAGCCCTCGACCATGATGGTGCCGGGGGCCAGCGCCGCGCTATCCAAGGGTGCCAATGCGGCCCAACCGCCGAAGACGCCGAAAGCGAGCGCCACGAACAGCAGGCCCAGCCGGCGGATGGGCCGGTCATCGCCGCTGGCATGGCGTGTCACGGGGTGGGCGGGTTGCATAAGGGTAAGATTATTGGCTAATATCGGAAAGGAGTGCCAGTCGCCACGGTTTGGCCCTTGGTTGGCGGCGGCGATTTCTGCGGCGACTTGGCCAGCAGTGCGAGGGCTTCATCCCTTGGGCCATAAAACGCCACCTGACCGTTGACCAGCATGGCTATCTTGTCCACCTGGCTGAGAATATTGGATCGATGGGTGATGATAATGACGGTTGCCCCTTTTTTCTTGAGATTCACCAGTGTGTCAATGAGTGCCGCCTCGCCCGCCTGGTCAAGGTTTGAGTTGGGCTCATCCAAGACAATGACACGGGGATCGCTATACATCGCCCTGGCAATGCCAACGCGTTGCCTCTGGCCTACAGACAATAACTGGCCATTGCCGACTAAGCGGGTCTCATAGCCCTCCGGCAAATGCAGGATCATTTCGTGAATGCCCGCCGTCTGCGCCGCCGGCACGACTTTTTCCGGGTCGATCATACCGAAACGGGCAATGTTTTCACTGATTGTGCCATCCATAAGCTCCACATCCTGCGGCAGGTAACCGATGTAGGCGCTTAGTTGCTACCGGTCCCAGTGATGAATCTCGGCATCATCCAGGCGCACGGCACCCGACGAGGGAAGGTAAATGCCGAGTATAGCCCTCGCCAGGGTGGATTTGCCGGCTGCGCTGGGACCGATGAGGGCAACTTGCATTCCCGGATTAACGAGGAGGTTGATTCCCTTGAGGATGGGATGTTTAGTGCCCACTGGGGTAATAAAGACATTGTCCAACCGAATCTCGCCCTTCGGGGCGGGCAACGGCATGGGCGGTTCCCGTGCGGGAACTTGATCAAGCAAACTGTTGAGTCGGTTGAACGATTGCCTTGCACCTTGGAAGCCGCGCCAACTGGCAATCATCAAGTCCAAGGGGGCGAGGGCGCGGCCCAGCAAAATGGAGCCGGAAATCACCAAGCCAGGCGTAATCTGCTTGTGGATCGCCAGATAGGCCCCAAGCCCTAGCACGAGGGATTGGATGGTCATGCGGAAGGTTTTGGACAAGGCGTTGATCAAGCCGCCCTTGGCGCTGGCCCGTGCCTGCAAGGCGATGATATTAAGTTGCTTTTGCTGCCAGCGGCGGCGCATGTGCGGAAGCATGCCCATGACCTCAATGGCTTCGACGTTGCGCAAATTGCTCTGGGTCAACTGATTCGCCTCGTTGGACTCCTTGTTGGCCTGCTGGAGGTCGCCGCGCGTGGCCATCTCGTTCCAGATGGCAAGGCCGATTAGCACACAGGCGGAAACCACGGCGGTCATGCCGAACCAAAAGTGAAACAGGAACAGCAGGGCAAGGTAAATGGGCAGCCACGGCGCATCGAAGAATGCAAAAAGCCCGTTGCCGGTTAGAAATTGGCGCAGTTGCAGCAGATCGCTCAATGGCTGCGCCGTGGCAGTTTTGCCCCCGCTTGCCAGGGCCAAGGTGAAAATGGAGTTGAACACGCGCTCGCCGAGCAGTTGATCCAACCGCGTGCTGGTGGTGATGAGAATCTGCGAACGGATCCATTCCAACCCGCCCATCACTAGGAACAGGAACACCACAATCAAGGTGAGCATCAACAGCGTCGATTCACTGCTACTGGAAAGCACGCGGTCGTAAACGGCCAACATATAGATGGAAGGGACCAGCAGCAGCAAATTAACGAATAGACTGAAGAACCCGGCAAAGAAAAATGACGACTTGCACGATTTCAGTGCCTTGCCCAACTCGGACTCGCCTAGAGGGGGCGAAGATATTTTTCCATTTGACGACATTGCGCTTGATTTTAGGGAATAATTCGTAAATGATTTGTGGAATTATCATAGCATACTTCCCCGCATGGGTCATTCAGCCCAAGTCATCTGTGGGGCGACCTTCAGGCTGCCAACCTCCTAGGGCCAATGCTGTCCAATTTAAGAACCAGATGTAGGTCGGAATAAACCCGCCTTAGCGGGTGTTTCCGGCGAAGTAAGCCGCACTTGTCCGGGTTCTTATGCCGGAAACGCCCGCAAGAAATCCCCCCTGCCCCCCTTTTGCAAAGGGGGGTAGGGGGGATTTACTAGGCTTATTCCGGTGCGTAACATTAGTAATTGATTAAAAAAATTGTAGAGTCTATTATAAATACCGGGTGGTTAGGCTTGGTGCAATTGTCAGTTTGATCGCTACTGCTGATAGCAGTGGTTCAATTTGAAATCGCTTTCGATGCGCAGGAAGTGGACTGCACAAGAGCAAAGGCTGATTCATCCTTACCCGTCATTTGAAGTTTAAACTTAAATTGGAGAATTGCATGATGAAATCCAAAATCCTGGGCGTTTTAGCCGTCTTTGGCTTGATGGCCGCTGGATCAGCTTGGGCGACGCCCGCCGTTCCAGAAATTGATGCTGCCACCGGTGTCAGCGCCATTGCTTTGTTGGCAGGCGTAGTCGCACTGCTGGCCGAGCGCCGCAGACGGTCACAGTCCGGATCGTAAGGACTAAATCCGCCCGTTCAACGCCGATCCGGCCCATCCCGCATGGCCGGACCGGCGTTTTCATTTTAAGTGGGGAAGCTTTTCTTTCATGTCAAACCACGATATTTCGCGTCCTCCCAGCCCCTCCTGGCCTCCGCACCTGACGTTACGCTTTTGCCTGCTGATATTGGTGCTGACTGCGGAGCTGCTTGGCCTCTCGGTGAACTTCGACAACGAAGTGTTTGCCACAGACCCATCCTGGTGGACCCGGCTGGCCTTCAAGCTGCCGGTATTCCTGCGCATCGGCCTCGCCTTCGCCGCCGTCTTTCTGCTAATGCTCTCGCCGCGCCTCGGTGGCATCGTCGGCGAAGCGCGGCATCGCGCCTCGGAGCATCCCTGGCTGCGCTGGCTATTGTCACACCTCTGCGTGTTTGGCTTGTTTTATCTGGCAACGGCAACCGTTTTTGCCAGCGCAGCCAACAGCGGGCAGGTATCGGGAAGCCTCATGGGCTTGTGGGTCTGCCTTGGCATCGCCAATCTGCTTTCCTTGCTGCTGGCGGTGGCGCCTTCCGGGTTCTGGCTCGGCCTAGCATCGCGCGAGCGCTGGCCCTTGGTGTACGCAGCGCTGGCCGGCACTCTGGCCTGGTTGGGCGGGCTGCTCGCGGAGGAGCTCTGGCAACCGCTGGCGGTGGGTACGTTCTGGCTGTCCCGCCGGATGTTGGCCTTAGTGTACCCCGAGGTCTCATTCGACCCCACGCACTACATTTTAGGCACCTCCAAATTTTCAGTCGAAATCGCCCCGCAGTGTTCCGGCTACGAGGGAATGGCCCTCGTAATCGTGTTTCTGTCGCTTTACCTGTGGCTGTTTCGCACCGAAATCCGTTTCCCCCACGCCTTCTGGCTTTTTCCCGTCGGCATCCTAGCAATCTGGCTGGCCAACGCCGTGCGTATCACGGCGCTGATCGTTCTGGGATCTTCTTTTTCCACCGAAATCGCCCTTGGGGGCTTCCACTCCCAAGCCGGCTGGATCGGTTTCATCGCAATTTCACTCGGCTTGATCGTGGCGAGCCGCCGGCTGCGCCTGTTTTCCAAGCGGCAACCGAGTGCCGTCGAACATCGGGGGGGTTCCACCGCCGAGGCGCTGCTGGTGCCGGGGTTGGTGCTGATGGCAACCATCATGCTGAGTTCGGCCCTATCGAGTGGCCTTGACCGCTTATATCCGCTGCGGGTTTTAACCATGGCGGCGGCGTTGTGGAGCTACCGCTGCGTTTATCGGCAATGGGACTGGAGTGTGTCTTGGCCGGCCCCGATCATCGGCGTCGCCGTGTTTGTGCTGTGGATGCTACTGGAACCCCCCGCCGGCCTTGGCGCGACGGCGCTGGAAGCGTCACTAGCCACCTTGTCGGACACTGAAAAGTCGGTTTGGCTGGCATCCCGCGTGATCGGCTCGGTTTTTCTGGTCCCGGTGGTCGAAGAAATGGCTTTTCGGGGCTACATGATCCGCCGCTTGGCGGGGCAGGAACTCGAAGGTTCCACGCCGCCCCGTTTTACCGCCTGGTCTTTCTGCCTGTCTTCGCTGGCCTTCGGCTTGCTGCATGGGCGCTGGTTGGCGGGGACACTGGCCGGCATGGCTCTCGCCGGTGCGCTCTACCGGCGCGGAAAATTGGCGGATGCCATCGTGGCGCACCTCGTTGCGAACAGCTTGATTGCCTTGTCTGTTCTGGCGTTCGGGAAATGGGCACTGTGGTCGGCGTAGATTCTTCTGAGACACCCCAGACGAACTCGCATTTTGCAATGCTATTTGCAAAATGCGATTCATTTTGCAAAGGCATTATGCCGTTCTGCAAGGGTTCCTTGCCGCAAGCGGTGTTGCCGTGACGCGACTCCAGAGTCTGCATCAAAACTGGACTATTTCACATAGACTTGATTAACATCATGTTTTTGGCCGTGTCATTGACCACGGGCCATGGAATTCTGCTGCACATCTTAACCCCCCCCCCACCAAAAAAATGGCACGAAAATAGCTAGTTGTTACGACTGATAGGAAGAAGTTGCTTGTAGCGATGCTAGACAACGGATAATTTGGCCGGGGGCAGTTGTCAGCCAAGCTTTTTACGGAGAGTAATCAAGGCTCAACCCTGTTTACCCTTTTTTTTATTTCCAAATCACACACTTAAAGAGAATTGCATGATGAAAACCAAAATCCTGAGCGTTTTAGCCGTGTTAGGCTTACTGGCAACCAACTCAGCGTGGGCCGTGCCCGCCGCTCCAGAAATCGATGCGGCCAGTGGCGTCAGCGCCATCGCTTTGCTGGCAGGCGTAGTCGCATTGATGGCAGAGCGTCGCAGAAGGTCATAGTCCGGCGCCATGGTCTAAATCCACCCTTTCAAAGCCGGTTCGGCCTTTCCTGTGGCCGGACTGGCATTTCAATACTAAAGTATCGAGAAAATAATTTATTCCAAAAAAATCTGGTCGTGGTGATGTAAATCGTAAGGGAAATCTCAGGAGTCTTCGTAAGGAAGCGAGGAGGGACGTGGAACCGCACACCTCCTTCCCTAGTTGCATGAAATAGAGCTAGGTTATTTTTGATAAGTCACAGAACTTGCAAAAAGGCTGATCATGTGAAAGCGGTACTATTAAACCTAATAACAACCTTCTGAGGAAAATGACTATGGCAACTTATCAGCCCCCCCCACAATCACCTTTGTCGATTATAGCAACGGTATCTCTCATGGAGACCCAAGCTTATTCGACCTAAATGTGACGGGCTCTACCAATACTGTTGATTATCCGTTGGGCTTCCTCGACGCTTGGTGTGCGGATGGACCGTCACAAATCCATATCCAAAGAACATATACCGGCACTATTTACTCAAGTTACGAGATCGGCATCCTCAATCAGAATCTCTCCCTTATCGGAAATAATGAAGGGGTGAATGATCCGTTAGTTCCCAAAGATTTGAGTCATCCGTCGAACCCCTATACCGCAAACCTGAGTTTAGTGAATTGGGTGCTTGGTAATACCCTAGTCAGTTCGGCAACGTACAGCGACACTATTGCTTCGACTAACACGGGGGTTCTGACTCCTTACGCTGGCATCCATTATTACACGTTTGCTGCCGATACCACCGGAACACTGTTTACCTATGGCGACATTCAACAGGCTATTTGGAGGATGCTCGGCGGCGCTACGGAAATCAACCCATATAACGGTTTGTCCACTAAAACCCATGTCGATGCGCTCATAACGCTGGCCGTGAACAATGGGACAGGCTACGTCCCCGACGCCGGCCAAAAGCTTGCGGTCATTCTTGATCTTGGCACTGATGCCAGCGGTAAAATACAGCCATTGATCATTGAGACCCAAGCCGCGAAGATAGGCGATTATGTTTGGGAAGACAAGAATGGCAACGGCATTCAAGACGACGGTGACCGCACCAGCGACATCGGCCTCGGCGGGGTCAGCGTCACCCTGAGTGGCATCAACGACCTCGGCGCGATCATCGTCCCGGTAACCATCCAGACCAACCCCGACGGCAGCTACAGCGTCGCCGAGACCACCCCGGCGGGCTACCTCGACGGCAAGGACACCGCCGGCACGGGCAGCACCAGCGTGTGCGGCAACGACCTCATCAACGTCACCCTCGCGGCGGGCCAGACCAGCGCCGACAACAACTTCGGCGAACTGCTCCCCGCCAGCATCAAGGGCAACGTCTACTACGATGCCAACAACGACGGCAGCCGCACCGGCGAAACCGGCCTCGGCAGCGTCAGCATCACCCTGACCGGCACCGACGACCTCAACCAGGCGGTCAGCATCACCAAGGCCACCAACCCCGACGGCAGCTACAGCTTCGACGGCCTGCGCCCCGGCACCTACCAAGTGGCTGAGGAACAGCCCATGGATTACCTTGATGGCAAAGACACCATCGGCAGCAAGGGCGGCATCGTCGCCAACGATCAGTTCAGCGCCATCGTGCTGAACGCAGGCGACAACAGCATCAATAACAACTTTGGCGAAGTGAAGCCGGCCAGTCTGTCGGGCTATGTCTATGTGGATGTGGGTAACGATGGAGTTAAAGGCGCAACTGAAGCGGGAATTGGGAATGTCACGGTAAAACTCTCAGGCACAGACGACCTAGGCCACGCGGTTACTGTGGCTACCACGACGAATTCCAGCGGCTATTACGAGTTCACCAATCTGCGTCCAGGCACTTATGGCGTCGCCGAGATCCAGCCCGCCAACTACCTAGACGGTAAGGACACCATCGGCAGCAAGGGTGGGAGTGTCGCCAACGACCTGTTCAGCAATGTCGTTTTGGCCTCGGGCGATAACAGCGTTAACAATAATTTTGGCGAACTGCCACAGACCATCGCAGGTGTGGACATTGAAAAGCTTGTGCGTGGTAGCTACGTGGAGCATACGCCGGGCGGCGGCACTGAAGGCTTCACCCCCGGTTACTGGAAGACCCACTCCAGCTACGGTACGGCTTCCGGCGACACTTTAGATTGGGAACTCACTGGCTATGAAGCCGATGACAAGGTCAATGCGGTATTTGGACTGAATATAGCGGTTGACCCCACTTTCTATCAGGCGCTCAGCTCTGGGGGCGGTGGCGTCAACGCCTTGTTGCGTCAAGCAGTTTCCGGCTTGTTGAGTGCGGCACATCCTAGTATCGATTACAAGTACTCGACAGAGCAAGTCATTAGCATGACCAAGCAGGCCTTTAGCAGCGGCGACTATGTCACCAACAAGGATTTGTTCCAAACGGAAAACAGCAAAGAACTTAGCGGAGCTTTCGACACTCCGTCTTCCAAAGGGGTGCATACCGTCGTCACAGCAGACTATGATGCCGACACTGCTCCGGGCTTGTCCTTGGCTGTGGGTGGCACGGCCATCTACACCTACATTGTGAAAAACACCGGCAACGTGGAATTGGGCAATATTGTTGTGACAGATGACAAAATCACCACACTGACATTTACCGGCGGCGATACCGACGGTGACCATCGCCTGGATACCAGCGAAACTTGGGTCTACACTGCCTCAGAGTATGTCCAAGCCGGGCTTAGGACGAATGTCTCCACGGTCGTCGCCACCAATGCAATTACTGGAGCGACGGTCACTGACACCGATGCGGCCAATTACACGGGTAATAGCGCGGGTGCCACCGCAATCATTTCGGGTTTTGTCTATAACGATGCCAACAACGATGGCATAAAGCAAAGCACTGAAGCGGCCATTGCCAATGCCACAGTGACGTTGACGGGAACCAACGATCTTGGTCAACCGGTGAACGTCACGGGTACCACGGATGCCAATGGTTTTTATCAGTTCACTGGATTGAGGGCGGGCACATACGCCGTGACCGAGACGCAACCGACGGGCTACGCGGATGGCAAGGACACCATTGGCACGGCGGGTGGTAATGACACGGTCAATGACAAGTTCAGCAATATCGTGCTGACCAATGGCGCGAGTTCCACCAACAACAACTTCGGCGAACTGAAAGTTGTCGCCACTGCCAGCCTAGGCGACCGCGTGTGGCTGGACACCAACGCCAACGGTGTGCAAGACACCACCGAGACGGCGGGTGTGGCGGGCGTGAAAGTCACCCTGACCGGCGGCGGACTGGATGGCAAGCTCAGCACCACGGGTGACAACACCACGGCAACGACGACTACCGATGCCACCGGCAAGTACGGCTTCTCCGGGTTGACGGCGGGCGAGTACCAAGTGAAGTTTGATGTATCTACTGCGACGGGCCCTGCTTATTTCTTGACCAAGCAGGATGTCGGCAATAATGTCGGCACAAGCGATGCAGTGGACTCCGACGCCAACCGTACCACTGGCTTGAGCCAAGTGGTCACGCTGGCGGCAGGGCAGAGCAACACTACGGTTGACGCGGGTGTTTACCAGAAGGCCAGCTTGGGCGACAAAGTCTGGGACGACATGAACCACAACTATGTGCAGGATGCCAGCGAGCCGGGGATTGGCGGCATCAGGGTTACACTGTGGACTGCAGGTGCTAACGGAGTTTACGACAATGGCACGGGTGATGACATTAAAGTGGCTAATACCACTACGAACAGTACCGGAAGTATCGGTAATTACCTGTTCAGCAATCTCGATCCGGGTGATTACTACCTCATGTTCGACAAAGCCAATGTCCAGCATTACAATGCGACCTACGGTGCCTCTTACAACATGAGCAATTGGAAATGGGCGGTGAAGGACACCGGCACAAACGATGCCAAAGACTCCGACGTGACCGGCAATGCTGTTGCCACCACCGATGTGACTTCCACCAGCAAGATCAACTTGGTGTCCGGCGAAAACGACATGACTTGGGACGCGGGCATCACGCCGATTGCCATCGACTTGAACGGTGACGGCATCCACTCGGTTTCGCGTCAGGATTCCAAGGGTACGTTTGACTTGTTTGGCAATGGTAAAGCAATCTCGTCGGGCTGGTTGTCCAGCGACGACGGCTTCCTCGCCGTGGACAAGAACGGCAACGGCAAAGTCGATGGCATCAGCGAACTGTTCGGAGGCAATGCGAAGGGCGCGGGCTTCGCGCAACTGGCCAGCTACGACAGCAACGGCGACGGCGTGGTGAATGCGGCTGACGAGCATTTCGGCGATCTGCGCATCTGGCAAGACAAGAATGGCGACCACCAGACTGACGGCAACGAACTGATGACGCTGGCGCAAGCCGGGGTGAGCCTCAAGGTCAGCTTCACCGAACTGCCCTTCCTGGATGGCAACGGCAACCTGCACTTGGAACGCAGCAGTGCCACCCTGTCGAATGGCAACGCTGCCGACGTGACCGACTTGTACTTGAACGTGGCCACAGCGGATGCCACGGCGGCTGGCGTGGAAACGCAAAGTCTGTCAGGAATCGCCAATGGCGATACCGGGACGACGACTCAAAATAGTAGCTCCATCGTGAACGAACAATTGCTCAACAGTTGGCTAAATGGGGATCAGAGCCATGCCAATGGCGATTTGGGTGTCACCTTGGATGCGCATAGCTTCCTAATTGACACTGCCAGCACAGACGCCGCCCCATCGGCATCTGTAGCCGTGGCACCCGTCGGCGCCGAAGCGGTCGGCCACGCCTCCCAAAGTGCCGACGCTTTCGCCCCTGTCTTTCAAGCTCCAGCTTGCCGACTTTCGGGGAGCTGGAGTTTCCACATCCGCATTCCAAAACTGGGGCATGGGAACGGGCAAACCCTGCAGATGATTGCTGCGTAACATCGGTAGTCAAGCCGCCGGGCTCAGCTCACTATTGGCAAATTGAACTGTTGCCCGTAAATTGATTTGCACCGGAGCCTCAGCACTGCGATGCGACATTCTCGCTGATCGATTTGGTGGCGGGGCAAGGTGCGCAGACGGAGCAAATCCCTTCGCGAATGGCATATCGGGTCAGTTCGGCTATGCCCGTGATCTCCAATTTCTCCATGACATTCTTGCGGTGGGTGGCGACGGTTTTTTCGCTGATGTGCAAGCGCTCGCCGATTTGGCGGGTGTTGTGGCCTTCGGCGAACAACTGCACGATTTCCCGTTCCCGTGTCGTTAAATTCATATGGGCCGGCATGTCGGCATTGGCATCGACTGACCGGCAATGTTGGGCGACTGACTTGGCCAAGTCTGGGCTGAGATAGATTTGGTTGTCCATCGCGGTACGCACCGCCAATATCAATTCATGAAACGCGCACCCCTTGACCAAATAGCCTGAAACGCCCAGATCCAAAACGGCGCGGATAAGCCTGGGTTCGCCATGGACCGAAAGGCAAATCATCTTGGGTTTGATTGTCCGGGCCAGAATCCGTTGTATGGCCTCATACCCGTTCAACCCCGGCATGGTGATGTCGGTCACCGCCACATCGGGTCTAAGCCGGCGGACTAAATTGACCAGTTCAAGGCCATCGCCCGCTTGACCTACGACTTGAATGTCCGGTTCACGTTCCAGCAAAGAGACGAGCCCTTGCCGGACGATGAGATGGTCGTCTGCAATTACGACGCGTATGACCATGAATTCCTCTGTCTTAAAATGCTTGCTTTTGTTAAAGGGGAGGCAAAACCCGTCCCTATGAAACTTAGGGGCGGAAAAGCCTCTACGATGTAAATGGAAATTGGGGTGGCAATACTGGAATGAATGCACGTCCCAAGCGTCGGTTATACCCCCAACAGGCCCCAACTTACAATGTTTGAAATGTAACGCAATGTAACAAATAAAACAAATCAGTACGTTAGCGAGCATGGCTGGTCAAAGATTACACCTTGACGTTCAAACCTGCACTGCGTAGGGATTGGGTCAATACTGTTGAATTAAGGAGTGGGTCGGCATCCCCATGCCGACAATGAACTTGTTCTTCCCTCGGCGGCAAAGGGTTGCCGCCCTACGGATTCTGTTGCATAGGCTTAATTCGACAGTATTGAGGAATTGGATGGGGCTTCATGGCCAAACAGTTTCACCTGTCCGACAGGGGTAGGCTGATCGAAATCCGCGTACCCGCGCCGGGCGAAGAGTCGATCTCAATGCGGCCACCCAAAGACAGAATTTGGGCGCGTGCGCTGACCAATCCATAAGCTCTTTCGTGTCTGACAGTAGACAAGGCGCTTACATCAAACCCCACGCCGTCATCAGTGATATGAATCAGCAGAATGTCCCCCTGGCGATTCACCGAAACAAAGACATGGCGTGCCTGCGCATGTTTGCGGATATTGAAAAGCAGTTCTCGCACCACCCTAAAAACCACCGCGAGAACCGGTTCTGGCAAAGGCAGCGGTTCATTGCCGCCTTCCACGAACAGGTTTAGCGCGTAAGTCTGCCCTAGGCTCTCAATGGCGGCCTTGAGCCCTAACAGATTCAACAGCGGGTTGCTTAGATCGAATGTGGTGGCACGAGTGGCCAGCGTCGCCTGATCCAGCAGTGTGCGCGTTTCCGCAATCAGTCCAAGGGCGTTCGCGGTCTGGCAAGATTCTTTCAGCTCGTCCAGTTTAATGCTTAGCATTGTGTGCAATTGGCCGACCACGTCATGCAAGCCTCTTGCGATCCGCTCGCGTTCGCGAGACTCAGCCACTGAGATCTCATAGGCCAGCCTGTTGAAGTAGGCTTGGTTTTCAGGTTGGCCCTGCCGGGCCAGGCTCCCGGACAAGCGCATGTTGACCAGGCAGCAACGGATTTTCCCGCCGCCACCCCAGATTGCAGTGGCACTGGCGCTCATGGGTTTTCTGTCGCCATTTTGGTGGAGTACTTCAATGTCGCGGTTGCGCAACTCAAGGCAACTGGCCAGTGCGTCCCAAACTTCGCCGACGGGGTTGTCAGGGGCCAGTTCAAGCAGCGAACAGCCTAACAAGCGATTTGGTTCGTACCCCAAAATGCTGTGCAACGCCCGGTTGCAGGCGATTATCCTGCCACTCCGAGGCTTGACACAAATGGAAACGTCTAAACTTTGCTCGAATACAGCACGGAAGAAATCATTCCGCCTTTTTTTTTCATGTGACCGTTTAAATTTGATGATCTGCGAGGAAACAATCCCCGAATGAGGGTTTCCAAACCGGCAGAGGCTCCAAACGGCGACCGTTCCGGGCGTAGCCCATCCGGGGCTATCTCCGCGCCGTTCAAGACGGTAAAGCCGAGTTCCCGGAACCAATCGAGACGGGAAAAGTTTCGCCGTGGCAGCCCTGACAATCAGGCTAATGTGAAGACCTTAAATGGATTTTTCGCGCAATTGCCACTCAACCCCCGTATCCTTAGTCTGTGCGCCAATGCAAATAGGCAAAGTCTACCCGAAAAGCCCGATTGTTGCCGGGATTCGGAGTTTTCCCCAGCAATTCCGATTATGGCTCCATTGCCGTCATTCCGGCATGGATGCCGGAATGACGGATTGTTTATCGGCACTTCGGCTCATAATGAGAATTGCTGCTTCCTGCCCTTGTTCGCCAACACTGCGGCCTAAGGATTTGGTTAAAAATAACCTCCCGAAAGAAGCCAAATGTAGGCCGGAATAAGCCCGCCTTGGCGGGCGTTTCCGGCAAAGTCAGGCTCCGCGACTCTTGCCGGAGGCATGCCGGAAACGCCCGTAGACGGGCTTATTCCGGCCTACGGTGCTGACTCTCAGCCAAGCCGTTAAAGAGGAAATAGCCGCCATGCCGGGGGGCGACTTGATAGACATGCATTTTTGCTTGTGCCTTTGGATCAGGAATAGGCGTATACTTCCGCGTTTATCCATACCTTGGGAGTTTACACTCCCTTACCTACAAACTACCCAAGCCGAAATGAGGGAGTAACAAAGTGGCTACTGATCCAGCACCAGTCAAAGTCTTCTATTCATACGCTCATACGGATGAACGTTACAAGAAAAAACTGGAAACCTGTCTCAGCGCCATCCAGCGTGAGGGTCTGATTGAACCCTGGGATGATCGCAAGATCATGGCCGGGCAACTTTGGGCGGGGGAGATTAAACAGAGTTTGGAGTCCGCTGATTTAATATTGCTACTCATCAGCCCTGACTTCATCGCATCAAACTACTGCCACGAAATCGAGATGAAGCTAGCCTTGGAACGTCATGAACAAGGCTTGGCGGAAGTCGTCCCCATTATCATCCGACATGCGGATTGGCAGCATTCGCCCTTTGCCAAGTTCCAAAGTCTGCCTAAGGACAGCAAACCGGTACAGGCATGGAAGCCGCAAGACTTGGCCTTTCTTGATATCGCCGAAGGACTGCGCAAGCACATCGGCGGTTTGCAGCAGAAGAAATTGAACCCGTCTGGGGGTAGTGTGCCAAAACACAAAGTTCCGGCTACTGCCCGTTCCGACGCTGACGCCGAATCCGCCTACCGCGCTTGGCTGGTCAAACGCTGCGAGAAGATTTCCCTGAGCGGCCTGGACATCGATGCGGACGACGCCCGTTCTAGGGCTACGAAAACCCTGGGCTTGGAACAGGTCTATGTGGACATGGACACCGAGACCACAGCACCAGAGTCAGGCATTAATGATGCCCTTGCCGCCGGTTTGCCCTTGAAGCATTTACCAAGGTCGGATCAGTCGAGACAGGACAAAACCCGCCCCGTGGCCGCTTGGGAAGCGGGTGTGCTTTTCTCCCGGCTGGTGTTGCTGGGTGTGCCGGGTTCGGGCAAGACCACATTCGTCAACCGCCTTTGCATAGCCATGGCGCGTCGGGATTGGGGGGCGTTTTCCGGCCTTCCGCAAAATCTGCGGCAGCTTCCGCCTGTGCTGGTCGTGCTTAGGGATTTCGCCCACTGGCTGGCAGTGTCTAAAAACACAACGGTTCAAGGCTTGCGGGAAGCATCCGCCAGTGCCAGTGGTGCCGATCCCGCTGAGGTTGAAGCGAATCGCCGCAAGCTCGCGGAACGGCAGGGTGCTGATGTGCTTCGTGCCTATTTGGATGATGAACTCGACAAGGCCGGTCTCGCCGATTGCAAACGCTACCTCTTTTCTGTCTTGGACGTAGGGCCTCAGGTTTTTTTTGACGGCCTTGATGAAACACCGCCTGAACAGCGGCCCTTGGTCCTAGGTTGCATACAGGGTTTCGCCACGGCCTACCCCCGTTGCCGGTTGCTGGTGACTTGCCGGGTGGCATCCTACCAGCGGCAGGAATGGCGTTTGCCGGACGGCGATTTTCCTGAATTCACCCTTGCTGAGTTCAGTGACGGGAAGATTGACCTGTTCATAAACGCTTGGTACGGCGAGTTGGCCCGCTCCCATGACGACCCGCCAGAAACCACCCGCCGCTCTGTCGCCAAGCTTCAAGAGGCACTGCATCGGAAGGACTTGGCCCGTCTCAAGCGCAACCCCCTGCTGCTTACGGTGATCGCCCTGGTCCACACCCACAAGCGCGAACTGCCGGACCACCGGGCGCAGCTTTACAAGGAGTGCGTGGAAATCTTGCTTTGGGAATGGGAGAAGCGGAAGCCCGGTGCAGGGGAACCGGTGCTTGCCCGGTTGATGCGGGAAGCCGGTCTATCCCGTGCCCATTTGCTGCGGGTTTTGAGGGAACTTGCCTTTAAAGTCCATGAAGAAGTCGGCGCAGAGACCGAACATGCCGCCGACATTGGCGAGGCTGCCTTGGTCGGTGCATTCGCGCTCCTCCGTGGCCCCCATACCAACAGCGCAGCTTACAAGTGGGCCAAGGAGGCCGTGGATGCCTTGGGCGAGCGATCCGGCCTTCTGGTGGAACGCCGTCCTGGCGTGTTCGCATTCCCTCACCGCACTTTTCAAGAATATTTGGCCGGCCTGCAACTGACCGAGGGCAACTTCGTCAGCAAAGCAGCGGAACTGGCGGGTGTCGGCGATTACTGGCGGGAGGTGATCCTCTTGGCGGTGGGCCATCTGGTGCATAACGAGGCGAAGGACGAACTCCCCGCATTCCTAGCGGACAAGCTATGCCCGGTGACTGAACCGGCAGACGATACCGGTTGGCGCAAAATTCATTTGGCTGCTGATGTGCTACTGGAAATGGGCTTGGCGAACGTGGAACGTGCGGTCGGCGGCAAAAGCCGGGTTGACCGGGTGCGAGGTAGACTCGTCGCCCTGCTCGAACGGGGCCATTTGAACCCCATCGAGCGGGCAGCGGCTGGCGACACCCTCGGAACTTTGGGCGACCCCCGTTTCGACCCCGGCTTGTGTCACCTGCCATGCCTTTACCGGGGCGAGGCCGAGCCGCTGTTTGGCTTCGTGGAAATCGCCCCCGGCCCTTTTTGGATGGGAAGCGAAAAGGGCGATAAAGATGCCCGTGACAATGAGTTCGGCAACAAGAACCCGCTAACGATCCCATACCCTTACCGGATCGCCCGCTACCCCGTCACCGTGGCGCAATTCGGCGCGTTCATCGAGGATGGGGGCTATGCTGATGCGGCTTTTTGGAAGAACGATGCCGCTTGGCGCTGGCTGAAATCCGAAACCCGCACGGGGCCGGCCGATTGGGACGGTCAGCGGCTACACCCGAACCGGCCTGTGTCTTCCGTGACATGGTACGAATCCATGGCCTACTGCGCTTGGTTGGAAACAAAGCTGCAAGCCATGGGGCGAATGCCTCAAGGGCATGTCATCCGTCTGCCGAGTGAAGCCGAATGGGAAAAGGCGGCGCGTTGGCGTTCTGGGGAGGCACCATCGCCGCTTCGCTACCCCTGGGGCAACGGAGACTGGTCGCCGGATCGTGCCAACATCAGTGAGAGTGGCATCAGCCATCCAACGCCAGTGGGGATGTACCCCGAAGGTGCCACGGATTCGGGGCTTTATGACATGGCGGGCAACGTCTTTGAATGGACTGTGACGGGTTTTGGGGATTACCCTTACGATTCTAAGCGCAATGGGGAACAAGGGAATGGCCTCGTGGTGCGCGGCGGCTCCTGGGACTACAATTCCTACAGGGCGCGTTGTGCTTTCCGCGACTGGGGCAATCCAGGCTACTACTGGTTCATCATCGGTTTTCGTGTTGTGTTGTCCCTGGCGAATGCTGGCTTCTGATTCCTGATTTCTGTGGCGTTTTGAATTCTGATACTGAACAACGGGTTATTTTTGGGGTTGCAGCATGGCGCGAACTTTCGATGGGCTTTTTCCGCAACTGACCTCGTTCCAGAACCTCTATCTGGCATACAGCAAGGCATCCCGTGGCAAGCGTGGGCAACCGGCTGTTGCCGCCTTCGAATACCGGCTGGAAAGTCAATTGTTCCGCCTTCAGGCGGAACTTCAAGGCCATTCATACCGGCCTGGGCCATACCAGTCGTTCCTCATTTACGACCCCAAACGGCGGCTGGTGTCGGCTGCGCCGTTCCGTGACCGGGTGGTGCATCACGCCCTCTGCAACGTCATCGAACCCTTGTTTGAACGGACTTTCATCGGCGATTCTTACGCCAACCGTGTGGGCAAGGGAACGCATGCGGCATTGGATCGTGCCCAAAGCTTGGCCCGCGTTTATCCCTACGTCTTGCAATGCGACCTCCGGCAGTTTTTCCCTAGCGTGGATCATGAAGTCTTGCGGGGCATTCTGGCCCGCAAGATTACCGATCCCGATGTCATGGGGTTGACCGATGTGATCTTGGCCGGTGGTGCGGGCATTCTCGATGACGAGTACGATCAAGTCTATTTTCCGGGCGACGACACTAGATTTGCTAAAATGTGAACCATGGTTTACAGTTAAGCCATGATTGAAATCTTCCAAAGTGAAACCTTCAAACGATGGCTGTCCGAACTGGCGGACCGGCGGGCAAAAGCACGTATTCAGACACGCCTTGATCGCATGTCCGAAGGCCATTTTGGCGATGTCGAACCCGTTGGCGGCGGCATTAGCGAAGCCCGCATTCACTATGGGCCCGGCTATCGGCTGTATTTCATTCGGCGTGGCAAATGCTTGGTTGTCATGCTGTGCGGCGGCGACAAGTCGAGCCAGCCGCGTGACATTGAACGGGCGAAAACCATTGCCAACAGACTGGAAGGACTGAACCATGACCGAAAAATTCACCCCTTACGATTCTGCCGAATACCTCAAGACAGAGGAAGACATTGCCGACTACTTCGAGGCGGCACTCGAATTGGCGCAAGAAGAAGACGACCCGGCATTTTTGTTGAAAGCCATTGGCATTATCGCCAAGGCCCGCAACATGTCGCAACTTGCCAGGGATTCTGGCATCAGCCGCGAAGGGTTGTACAAATCGCTGTCCGACGAGGGTAATCCGAGTTTTTTCACCGTCATGAAGGTCGTCAAGGCGCTTGGACTGCGATTACATGCGGGAACGGCCTAAACACAGATCACTCAACATGAGAAGATTGCTATGAAAAAAAATGGCTCTACAGCAATTTTAATATCAACTACAGCGTTTTTAATTCCAACTTATCATGCCAGCAACATCGGCGATGGAGCGGTCGCACAAGGTGAAAGGGCCGTCGCGGCGGGCAAAGGAAGCGTTGCGGTAGGCAGCAATGTGACGGGCAATATCACCATCGGGCATGGCGGGGATTGACGATGGCGGAGCCGGTTTCAGAGCGGGAGGCAAGGCTACGCCGATTGCTGGAGTTGGGCGAATTAAGCCCGGAAGATTATGCCATGCTGACGGCGGGTGTAACGCTGACTGCCGCAACCAACACTGGCTCAGGCGCGATTGCCCAGGGGGAACAGGCCAAGGCAGCGAATGACCACTCTGCCGCCGTCCACAATGTCGGCGGCAATTTAACCATCATCCACAACGAGAATCTGGCGACGGGAACCGATTCCGGGTCGGCCTTGCGGGTTTGTTATCTGCGTCGGGTTTTGGCGGAATGTGGCGAACTCAAGCTGGATGCGGTGGATCGGGAGGCGGCGGGGAAGGGTGGCAAGGCCAGCCTGAGTCTGAAAGCCGTCTACACCGCCTTGCTGACCCGCACACCTAGGCGTTTGGAAACGGATCGGGACACGGCAAGGTTCATTGCCGAACAAAAGGAACCCCCCCTTTCTGCGTTGGAGCAACTGGATCGGCAAGCTCGTTTGGTGCTGTTGGGCGACCCCGGCAGCGGCAAAAGCACCTTCGTCAATTTCGTGGCCTTGTGCCTGGCCGGGGAATGCCTGAAGGACTCTGAAATTAACCTCGGTTTCTTGACGAAACCACTGCCCAACGACGAGGGGGAAGATACCGACAAACCCCAGCCTTGGTCGCACCGCGCCTTGTTGCCCCTGCGCGTGATCCTGCGCGACTTTGCCGCACGGGGCATCCACCCGGCGGGAGCCAAATCCAAATCCCCCCTATTGTGGGCATTTATCGAAGCGGAACTGAAGGCTTGCGATTTGGCGGAATTCGCGACGCATTTGAAGCAGGAACTGCGCGAAAAAGGCGGTTTGATCTTGCTGGACGGCTTGGACGAAGTGCCGGAGGCCGAGACGCGGCGGGGGCAAGTCAAGGAGGCCATTGAGGAGTTCTGCAAGACTTACAGCCTATGCCGCGTGTTGCTGACCAGCCGCACCTATGCTTATCAGCAACAAGGCTGGCAACTGTCCGGCTTTGCCCAAGCGGAATTGTTGCCGCTGGCAGACGGGCAGATTAAGCGTTTCGTCGTCCGCTGGTATGAACACATGGCAGGGTTAAACAGGGTCGAGCCCAAAGACGCCGAAGGGCGGGCGGTGTTGCTGCGGCAGGCCATTTTCAGCCAGCCCCGGTTACGGGAACTGGCGGAACGCCCCCTGCTGCTGACGCTGATGGCGAGCCTTCATGCTTGGCGTGGGGGCGACTTGCCAAACCGCCGGGAACGGCTGTATGCCGAGGCGGTGGATTTGCTGCTGTACCTGTGGGAACAACGCCGGTTGACCCGAGATGCGCAAGGCAATTTTGAACTGCTGCAACCGAGCGTTGCCGAGTATCTAGGCAGCGACCGGGAGCAGGTGCGTAAGTTGCTGGAAGCCATGGCTTACGAGGCCCATGCCGCGCAAGCCGAATTGGCGGGCACTGCCGACATCGCCGAAGACAAGCTAGTGTCCCGGCTGCTGAAGATAGCCGACAATCCTGATGCCAAGCCGAAGCGTCTGGTGGAATACCTGCGCGACCGCGCCGGATTGCTCAATGCGCGAGGCAACGGTGTCTATACCTTTGTTCACCGCACCTTTCAGGAATATCTGGCGGCTTGTCATCTGACGGATGACAACTATCCCGGCTTTATTGCCGGACTTGCCCGCGCCACGCCGGACCGTTGGCGGGAAGTGGCTTTGCTGGCAGGGGCCAAGGCCGGTTCCGGCACCAAGTCTGCCGTTTGGAGTTTGGCGGATGAACTCTGTTTTCGACCCCCCCAAGAGACCGGAACGGTCGAGGACGAATGGGGGGCGTTGCTGGCCGGGCAGTTGCTGGCCGAGTCCGCCGACCTTGCCGCGCCCAGTGCCGCCAACCTTGCCAAGTTGCAGAAAGTTAAAGACTGGCTGCTGCGCGTCATCAGCGGCAAGTCCCTGGTGGCACGGGAGCGGGTGCTGGCTGGGGACACTCTGGCCGGTTTGGGCGACCCGCGCATGGAAGTCACGGAAGTGGATAGGATGCAATTTTGCTGGATACCCGGCGGGGATTTCCTGATGGGCAGTGGCGAGGATGACAAACTGGCCTATGGTGATGAAAAGCCGAAACATGAAACGTCGATCCCTTATGGTTATTGGTTGGCCCGCTTTCCCATCACTGTCGCCCAGTTTCGTTGCTTTTTGGACGAGACCGGAACCCAACCCGGCGACCCGGATTGCCTGAAAGGGCCAGCCAATCAGCCTGTGGTGTGGGTCAGTTGGCAGGAAGCCATCGACCTCTGCCGGTGGCTGACCCAACGCTGGCAGAACCAAGGCTGGTTGCCGGACGGCTGGACCGTGACTTTGCCCAGCGAGGCGGAATGGGAAAAAGCCGCCCGTGGCGGTTTGGAGATGCCGGTCAAGCCCCTGATCCAGTCGCTGCCCTCACTCGTAGGGCGGCAACCCCATGCCGCCGGTACAAACCCCGTAGGGCGGCAACCCCTTGCCGCCATGTCAAGTCCGGGGTTCAGTCGGCATGGGGATGCCGACCTACCCCATGCCGCCGGTACAAACCCCGTAGGGCGGCAACCCCTTGCCGCCATGTCAAGTCCGGGGTTCTGTCGGCATGGGGATGCCGACCTACCCCATGCCGCCGGTACAAACCCCGTAGGGCGGCAACCCCTTGCCGCCATGTCAAGTCCGGGGTTCAGTCGGCATGGGGATGCCGACCTACCCCATGCCGCCGGTACAAACCCCGTAGGGCGGCAACCCCTTGCCGCCATGTCAAGTCCGGGGTTCTGTCGGCATGGGGATGCCGACCTACCCCATGCCGCCGGTACAAACCCCGTAGGGCGGCAACCCCTTGCCGCCATGTCAAGTCCGGGGTTCAGTCGGCATGGGGATGCCGACCTACCCCATGCCGCCGGTACAAACCCCGTAGGGCGGCAACCCCTTGCCGCCATGTCAAGTCCGGGGTTCTGTCGGCATGGGGATGCCGACCTACCGCTGTTGCCATTGCAAGCGAATGACCGCCCCTCTCGGGTTTACCCATGGGGACCAAAGTCAGACCCGGAGCGGATGAATTTTTCCGAGACCGGGGTTTTACGCACCAGTGCCGTGGGCGCTTTTCCGGGAGGGGCAACGCCTTACGGAGTCGAGGAAATGTCCGGGAATGTCTGGGAATGGACTCGCAGCATTTGGGGCGATTATCCCTATCCAAAGCCGGGTGAACTGCGCCAGCAGCGGGAAGACTTAAAAGCCCGAGGGCAGAGGGTGTTGCGCGGCGGCGCGTTCAGCTCCGATCACGAGTTCGTCCGCTGCGCCTCCCGTTTCGACTACGATCCCGCCAGCCGCGACGACCTCGGCGGGTTTCGTGTGGTGGTGTCCCCATTCTTGTAGTCTCTGCTCTCTGGCTCTTCTCTGATCTCTGGCTTTTCTCTGCTGGTTCCCAAGCTCCAGCTTGGGAACGCGCACAAACACTGTGGGATTGCGCAATGCTGTCCTTGCGCGGACCAGCAATTTTCGTTATGGTTCCATTGCCGTCATTCCGGCATGGATGCCGGAATCCAGTGCCATGGACGGTAACTTGTCGGTTGCGTAAGTGTTTGAAAAGGGTCTGGTGGCGAACCCTTGTTTCACATCCTTGTGACTGGATTCCGGCATCCATGCCGGAATGACGGGTTGTCTATTAGCACTTTAGCTCATAATGAAAATTGCTGTTAGCGGACTGCCGGATGCGTTGTTGACTATGATTGGCAGGGTTGAATGTGCATACAAACAAGCAAAATCAAATGGAATCTAAACTGAAATCCATCGTACCCTAGGTTACAATTAACCCATGATTAAATCCTTCATGCACAACCCGCCCCATCCGGGGGAAATCCTATCCGAATTTTGGCTTGACCCGCTGAGCCTGTCAATTCATGAAACCGCAACTCGCTTAAACGTGACCGACAATACGGTGGTTGAATTGGTGAACGGAAAAACCGGCATCAGCCCTGAAATGGCTTTGCGCTTGGAGTTGGCTTTCGGCAAGAGCGCAGAATCTTGGCTGGCGCATCAAGCCGCCTTTGACCTTTGGCAGTTAGACTCAAGCCGCGAGCAGTTGGGTGTCCGGCGCATAGCGGCTTAACTGTAAGGAATCCCATATTGAAATGCATTGCCAGAAGTCGTAGGGCGGCAACCCTTTGCCGCCGTGCGCAAATCGTGTCGGCATGGGGATGCCGACCTACTCCGACTAATCAGAAGCTCCCATGCAAGCAAAGAATATAAGTTCGGTTTTCCTCAGTTCCACCGCACGGGATCTTTCTGCCTATCGCGAGAAAGTGGCCGAAGTGATCAATCGTCTGGATGGCTTCAAATGTGTCCGCATGGAAGAATTTGGGGCGCGTGAGTCCCGAGCGGATGAGTTTTGCCGAACCAAAATTAAACAATGCGATATTGCGGTGTTTATCGTCGGGCTTTGTCATGGCAGCAGTCCCGATCAAACCGAGGATTCATACACGGCCCGCGAATACCAAGAGGCGGTCAGTGCAGGTGTTTCGCGTTTGGTATTCCTGTCGGAAGAAGACTTTTTTTATTCCGGCTATTACCGGGAATCCGACGAACAGTGGCAACGCCAACAAGCTTTCAGAAAACGGCTAGGCCAAGAAATTATCCGCGACACCTTCGCCACGCCCGAAGAATTGGCCTCCAAGGTTTCCACGGCCTTGGGCAATTGGGCAATGCAACAAACCAAGCCGTCGCCAGTCATAAGTGCTTCTCTTGCAGGTTCCGGTGCCTTGGCAGTAGGCAACCACGCCGTGGCGGCAAGCGATCATAGCATTGCCGTGGGCGGTCATGTCGGCGGCAATGTCCAAGTTATCCATGCCAGTGACGACGCCAAGGTCTATTTGGGTACACCCGACCCAACCGCCGAATTGGACGAAAAACTGGCCCGTTACTACCGTCATTTGGCGATAGAATGCCGCCGCTTGCCGCTGGAAGTCATCGACTCCAAATTCTTGGACGGACAGGAAGTGCGCCTGCCCGACATTTACGTTCCCCTACACGCTTTGCGGCGTACCATCAAGCAGGAACAACCGCAAACTAGCCAAGAGGAAGAAAAACGATTGCCGGTGCTGGATGCGTTTGCCAAAGAACGCCGCGCCGTGCTGTTGGGCGAGCCGGGTTCGGGCAAGACGGTGTTGGTCAATTATTTGGCAGGCTGTCTGGCGGAAGCGGTGGCGGGCGGCAAATTGGACGATGACATTCCCGATACTATCAAACATCTGCTGCCCATCCGGCTGATCTTGCGCGAAGTTGCCGCCGCCTATTTCCCCCACTCGGTCAAAGCCCAAGACGGCTTGCTATGGCAAGCGGTGCGGGATGATTTATCCAAACGCTTAGGAAACTCTCAGATTGACGAAGTGTTTAATCGGCTGCAAACCCGCATCCGGCAAACCGGTGCGTTGTTTTTCTTGGACGGGCTGGACGAAGTGCCGGAAAGCGGGGGCCGCCGCAAGGCACTGCTGGAGTCGGTGCGGCAACTGGCGGACAACTGGAAAAACTGCCGGTTTTTGGTGACCGCACGGCCTTATGCCTACGCCCAAGCGGTCAACCGTTTGACCGGTTTCCCGGTGTTGGAACTGGTCCCGTTTGACGAAGGCCAGCGTAACGCCTTCATAGCCGGGTGGTATCGGGCCATGCAAAGTTATATTGGGATGAGTGCAGCCAATGCCGACTACAAGGCGCAATCCCTGCAAACGGCGGCGCAACGGCCCGAACTGGTCGAATTGGCCTCGCGCCCGTTGCTGTTGACCCTGATGGCGACGCTGCACACCAGCCGGGGAACCTTGCCGAAAGACCGGGCCAAATTGTACGACGACAGCGTGGAACTGCTGCTCGGTTCTTGGCAGCGCAAACGCTTGGAGGGCGGACCCGACGGACAAGAAGCCATGATGCAAGTGCTAGACAGCGATTTGGGCAGCATCCGCAAACTGATGGAGCAGTTGGCTTACCAGGTGCATGAGCGCCAGCGCAGCGAAGGCGGCAAGAATGTCGCGGATATCACCGAGGGCGAAGTGCTGACCGCGTTTCGCCCCTTGCTGGACGATGAGAAAAGCCCTTTCAAATCCAAAGCTCTGCTGGACTATCTCGACACCCAGGCGGGGTTGTTGATCGCCCGTGCCGAACGCGGGCCTTATGCCTTTCCGCACCGTTCCTTCCAAGAATACTTGGCGGCCTCCCATCTTTGCAGGCGCAGCGGTTTCCCCAAGCGTTTCCGTGAATTGGCAGAGCAGGATGCCCTGTGGTGGCGGGAGGTTTTTCTGTTGGGCGTGGGCGCGGCGGGCGAAGGCAATCTGGCGGACATGATCAATGCGTTGGTCCCCCGCGATGCCGATAAGGTGGCACTACCGAGTGACAGCCATTGGCGCTTGTCGGTGCTGGCAGGACTCGCGCTGGTGGAGCAAAACGTCAAGGACAAGCTGTCACAGGATGAAGCCTTGCAAGCCGTGTACGAGCGGGTGCAAGCCTGGCTAGTCCGTTTCATGTCAGAAGGCCGTTTGCAAGCGGCGGAACGGGCAGAGGCGGGGACGGTGTTGGGGCAGTTGGGCGACCCGCGCTTCGACCCGGCGCATTGGCATCTGCCAGCCGAGCCGTTACTGGGTTTCCGCCCAGTCCCTGCCGGGGTGTTCACGATGGGCAGCGACAAGTCCAAGGATGACATGGCTAGAGACAGTGAATCGCCGCCGCATTCGCTGGAATTGCCGGGATTTTTCATGGCTCGCTGGCCGGTCACGGTGGCTCAGTTTGCCGCCTTTGTCCAATTCAGCAGTTATGCACCACAAAATAGGAGTTTGCAAGGCCATCCCAATCACCCGGTGGTCTATGTCAGTTGGCGGGATGCCATCGCCTATTGTCAGTGGTTGAATGAGCGTTTGAAGGCAATCGCCCCGCAACGCTTGACGCAACTGAAATCAGGAGAGGCAGATCAGAACGATGCGGGATTCTGGCAAGGCTTGGCGGAGGGAACACTCCATGTCACCCTGCCCTCGGAGGCGGAATGGGAAGTTGCCGCAAGAGGAACTGACGGTCGCCGCTACCCTTGGGGCAACGAACCCAACCCACAAAAGGCCAACTATGGCGATACTGGCATAAATGAAACCTCGGCAGTGGGTTGCTTTCCCGCTGGCATTAGCCCCTTTGGTGTCGAAGACCTGTCGGGCAATGTCTGGGAATGGACTCGTAGTTTGTGGGGCGATTATCCCTATCCAAAGCCGGGTGAACAGCGCCAGCAGCGGGAAGACTTGAAAGCTGAAGGGCGGCGGGTGTTGCGCGGCGGCGCGTTCAACAACGATCACGAGAACGTCCGCTGCGCCTGCCGTAGCGCCGACGGTCCCGGCTACCGCGGCCGCAGCAGCGGGTTTCGTGTGGTGGTGTCCCCATTCTTGTAGTCTCTGTTCTCTGGCTCTTCTCTGATCTCTGGCTTTTCTCTGCTCTTCCCGTTTCGTAGGCCGGAATAAGCCCGCTCGCGGGCGTTTCCGGCAAACCCTCTTTCTGCCGGAAACGGTCGCAAAGCGACCTTATTCCGGCCTACTTCTCTGTTTTTTTATATGCTTTGCGGCTCGCGATTTTTTTTGTCATGGTACTCGAAATATATCTAAATCAGCTTCGATGCCAAAGATGCCAAAAATGATTACGTCATCGTGCATCTTTCCAAACCCTCAAACCTATCAATAACTGGAACAATGGCCTCTTATTTTCTTAGGAGCAACCATGGAACCTGTCACCATCCCCAAACACATCGACGATCCCGTCACCCTGCTGGTCTGGATCGCCGACGAATTCGCGCCAGCGGCCTTTATGCTGATCTTGGGCATCCTCATCGGCCAAGTCACGGCGATGACGATACTCTCGGTCATCGCCATCAAAGCCTACCGCCGCTTCAGCGATAACCGCCCTGACGGATTTCCGCTACACGCCAAGGCTAAAACCAAAAACCGAACTGAAGCCGGAATGGAAGGCGGCACGTTGAAAGGCGCGGGGTACGCGATGGACAGGCTGGCCCATTACTACATGGACATGGCCGGGAACCTGTTCCCGGTCATTGAAGTGGATGCCGCCCGAGCCATTGAGTTTGTCGTCTTATTCCCCTGCGCAAATCAATCCATATCGCCTTAACTTTAACATCGCCGAAACGCAATGGGCGGTTAAATCCACTTGTGTGTCGAAAGTATAGATACCGCCACGAAAATGACCGGAAAAACCCTGCATACGGGCCACAACCACTTTGGCGTTTGAGAACATGATCCCTGTCTGCCCCGGCTGAATCTGTAGCTGCATCGCCTTGGTCATTTCTGCCTTCGCCCATTCATGTGTCTTCTTTGCCAGTTCGCTGCCTCCTTCCCCTGCATTGTGCATTGCGCCCAAAGCATCCGCGACACCTTCAACCAAGGCACAGTTGTTGTCGTTTTTCAGCTTGGCCTTATTGTAATCCAAAAATCCCTTAGTCAAAGCTTTGATGAAATCGAGAAATTTCATAAAACAAACCCAATGTGTCCAATACGGCAGTGATCTTGTATCTCCCAAAAGGCATCGAGAAAATGTGGGTCTTCTCAATCATGGCTTGGGTTTTGCCTTTACCAATGGGCAAGGAACTGCGCCCCATTGCGGTCAGTAGCCTTTTCAGGGCTGGACGCGCTTTTTCATCATGGGTCAAATTGTAATAGTCTGCGAACACAGCCGCTGCGTAGGCTTGCCTGACAAGGTTTGGGGCCGACATGCTGCTTGGTTCCGACTCCTTCACCAAGCAGTGGTTCTCTGCGCAAGACCAGAGTTTCTGAAACCTTGGGCGCATCAACAATCATGCCTAAGCCAACGGCGCACTGACCAATGTGTTCATGTATCAAGCTGATGGATTTATCATTGTGGAACGCAACTGGGTTTCTTGGGTTAAACTAAGCAAGCCAGAAGATACCAGTCCGTTCCCGATCCCTGTGCGGCGTTTGATGTTGGAACTTGCCCATTACCGCAGATCGAATCATAACCAATACAAGCCTACGGCGAATGAAACAGGCGATTTTGTCAATTGAATTCAAAATGAGCGGCTTGCGATGCGCCCCAATACACGTTATCGCTCTAATTGCGCTGGCGGTTTACTTGATCGGATGCTCAGATGTTTCCAACACCCAAACTCAGCAACCGGGAAAGAAAGCGCCTGAGAAAATTCCGGTGGTGCTTGTGGCAGTCAAAATCAAGTCAGTGCCGTTACGGCTAGAAGCCATCGGCAATGTCGAGCCTTACGCCACCGTGGCGGTGAAGTCGCGGGTCGAGGGCCAGTTGCTCACTGTCGCTTTCCACGAAGGGGATGCCGTAGTCCAAGGGCAGTTGTTGTTTGAAATTGATCCACGCCAGTTTAAGGCCCAACTTCGTCAGGCCAAAGCCAACCTCGCCCGCGACCGGGCGCAGTTGGAGAATGCCAAGGCCACATTGCAGCGTTATGAAGGCTTGCAGGGGAAAAATTTTGTATCTGGCGAGATGTTGTATCGCGGGCGCACCGATGTCGAAGTCTACGCCGCCAACATCGAGGCCGATGAGGCGCAAGTGGAAACCGCCCAACTGCAATTGGACTATGCGACGATCCGCTCGCCGATCAATGGTCGCACCGGCAGGGTCATGGTCCATGCGGGCAACCAAGTGAAAGCGGACAGCATTTTGGTGGTCATCAACCAAATCGAGCCAGTCCGGGTCAGTTTTGCGATTCCCGAACAACAGCTTCAAGCGCTTAGAGCTTTTGCCAAGCTTGGGGAAGTGAAAGTCCGCGCCAAGCCAGACGATTCGGGGGGAATCGTGCCAGTGGGCAAGTTAAGTTTCATCGACAACGCAGTGGACATGACGACCGGGACGATCAAGCTCAAAGCGACTTTTGACAACAAGGATCAGCATTTATGGGTTGGTCAGTTCGTGCGGGTGCTGGTCGATCTGCAAGACGAGGCAAATGCCAAAGTCGTGCCGGTCAAGGCGACGCTGACCGGGCCGAAGGGGAGTTATGTGTTTGTGGTCAAGCCGGATATGACGGTCGTCAAACGCGACATTGCCATAGGGCGCGTGCAGGATGACGATGCCGTAGTGACATCGGGTTTGGAGGAAGGCGAACAGGTGGTGCTGGACGGGCAATCCCGTTTGGTGGACGGGGCTACTGTCGATATTAAATAGATGCCGTGAATATCTCTCAACTTTTTATCAACCGCCCGGTGATGACCAGCTTGGTCATGCTGGCCATCCTGAGTTTCGGTGCTTTTGCCTACCATAAGTTGCCGGTGGCGGAATTGCCCATTGTGGATTTCCCGACCATTAGCGTGACCGCCAGTTTGCCGGGGGCCAGCCCTGAAACCATGGCTTCCGCCGTCGCCACGCCCTTGGAGAAGCAACTTTCCACCATTGCCTCCATTGATTCAATGTCCTCGACCAGTACTTTAGGCAACACTCAAATTACCTTGCAATTTGCGTTGGACCGCGACATTGACGGGGCGGCCCAAGATGTGCAAACCGCTATTTCCTTGGCGCAACGCCAATTGCCGCCGGAGATGCCTGCGCCGCCCTCGCTACGCAAAATCAATCCCGCCGATACGCCAGTTTTCATTCTAACCCTGACCTCGGCTTATCTACCGCTGTCGGCGGTCAGCGAATATGCCGAAACGCTGCTGACCCAACGCATTTCCATGAGCCCCGGCGTCGCCCAAGTGCAGATTTATGGGGCGCAAAAATATGCCGTGCGGGTGCAACTCGACCCCACCGCACTGGCCAGTCGGGGCATAGGCATAGACGAAGTGCGCGACGCGCTCGCCAAGCATAACGTCAACCTGCCTACGGGCGTGTTGTACGGCAAAGACCGGGTGTTTTCGGTGCAGGCTTCGGGGCAGTTGAGCAGCGCGGCGGATTTCCGCTCGGTGATCGTGGCTTACCACAATGGTTCGCCGGTGTATTTACGGGAATTGGGCAAGGTCATTGACGGTGTGCAAACCGATAAAATGACCGCATCGACCAACCTAAAACCGGCCATTTATCTGGCGGTCTTCCGCCAGCCCGGCACCAATGCCATTGATGTGGTGGATGGGGTGAAAAACCTGTTGCCAAAATTCCGCGAGCAGATGCCGGTCGGGATAGATTTGCAGGTATTCTACGACCGTTCCCAATCCATCCGCGAGTCGGTGCGGGATGTGCAGTTCACCATGGCCCTGACCTTTGGCCTGGTGGTGTTGGTGATTTTCCTGTTTCTGCGCAATCTGCCGGCGACGGTGATTCCCAGTTTGGCACTGCCGCTGTCCTTGGTGGGTAGTTTTGCCATCATGTATCTGCTGGGATTTAGCATCGACAACCTGTCCCTGATCGCACTGACCCTCAGCATTGGTTTCGTGGTGGATGATGCCATCGTCATGTTGGAGAACATCTCCCGTCATATCGAGTTGGGGGAAAGCCCGCTTGAAGCCACCTTGCGAGGTTCCCAGGAAATTGGCTTCACCATCATTTCAATGACCTTGTCCCTCGTCGCGGTGTTTATTCCGGTGCTGTTCATGGGCGGCATCCTCGGGCGGTTGTTGAATGAATTCGCCGCAACCATCATGATCGCCGTGTTGATTTCCGGTTTTGTCTCGCTCACGCTGACCCCGATGTTGTGCGCCCGCCTGTTGAAACCTCGCGAAGAAGGGCGCAAGCCTGGGGTATTCTTCCGTGCCAGCGAGGCGGTTTTCGATGCGTGGCTCAGTTTATACCGGCGTAGTTTGGCGGTGGTCATGCGGCATCAGACTGTCACGCTGATGGTGTTTTTTGGGGTGGTGATTGCCACAGGCTGGCTGTTTCAGCATACGCCTAAAGGTTTCTTGCCTGCCGACGACACCGGGCTGCTGCGGGCCTTCACCGAGGCGGCTTCGGATATTTCCTTCGATGCGATGAAGGAGAAACAACGGGCCGTTGCAACCATCATCATGAACGACCCCAACATTGAATCCGTCAACTCCGTGGTGGGGGCGATAGACTCGGGTTCGCTGAATATGGGGCGACTCATCATGCGCTTAAAGCCTAGGCGTGAAAGGCTATCCGCCGAAGCCATCATCCAAGAATTGCGCCCCAAGGTGGCGGTCATCCCCGGCATCAAAGTTTTTTTGCAAAATCCCCCGGTGATCCGCATTGGCGGGCAAGTCACGCGCAGTCAATATCAGTACACCTTGCAGGCGGCGGACATGGCCGAGTTGTTCCGCTGGGCACCTATCATGGAAGCCAAGCTCAGAAAAATCCCAGGTTTTTTGGATGTTAGCAGTGACCTTCAGATTAACAATCCCCAAGTCAAGGTGGACATCGACCGGGCCAAAGCGTCAGCCTTGGGTGTGACGGCCCAACAAATTGAGGAAGCCCTTTACAGTGCCTATGGTTCACGCCAAGTGTCCACCATTTACACGTCAACCAATGAATACTGGGTCATCTTGGAACTGGACCCCAAGTACCAACTTGCCCCGGATGCCTTGTCATTGTTGTATATCCGTGGGTCGGGCGGAAACTTGATACCCTTAAGTTCGGTGGCGAAACTGGGTTCGGGCCTGTCGCCCTTGTCCATTTCCCACTTAGGCCAACTGCCGGCAGTCACGCTGTCATTCAGCTTGCCCCCGGACTATGCCTTGAGCCAAGCCATCGAACAAATCAAAGCGGCAGTGAAGGAAGTGGGAATGCCAGACACGGTGAGCGGGAGCTTTCAAGGCACGGCAAAGGCGTTTGAATCGTCCTTGAGTAGCTTGGGGCTGTTGCTCGGCATGGCGATATTCGTCATTTATCTGGTGTTGGGCATTTTGTATGAAAGCTTCATCCATCCGGTCACCATTCTATCCGGCATCCCCACGGCGGCACTCGGTGCCTTGCTGACGCTGTTGGCCTTCAACAAACCGCTAGACCTTTACGGCTTTGTCGGAATCATCATGCTGATTGGCATCGTCAAGAAAAATGCCATCATGATGATCGACTTTGCGTTGGAAGCGCAGAAGGAAGGCATTGCCCCTGCACAAGCCATCTTTGATGCCTGCCTAATCCGCTTCCGGCCCATCATGATGACGACCTTGGCCGCAATCATGGGTGCTTTGCCCATCGCCATCGGTTACGGGTCCGGGGCGGAAAGCCGCCGCACCTTGGGCTTGGCAGTAGTGGGCGGGTTGTTAGTGTCGCAGTTGCTGACGCTGTATATCACCCCGGTGATTTATTTGAAGTTTGAAGGATTGCGGAATAAAAGATGACATCGCGAAGGCACGGCATCGGGAACCATCAACAAAGAAATTGGGATGCTTAGTGCCGCCTGCAACTATGCCGCCGATGAACTGGGTTGGGATGCTCCAAATCCGGCAACAGGTAAGAAAGTTCAGGAACCAGAGGGCCGGGTGCGGTGGATCGAGCGTGAGGAAGCGGTTCGCCTGATTCATGCCGCCGTCGGCATTAAACGTGCGTCATGGCTTGTGGATTTCATCCAATTGGCTCTAAACACCGGATGCCGAATGGGTGAACCCTTTGGCTGGCTCGTGATGGAGGGCATCCCTTTGATGGAAGTCGGGGATACTTTGGGACATTCGACGGTAAAGATGACCGAGAGATATGCCCATCTGAGTCCGGAAAATGTTCGCGCCGCAGTCGGCAGGATTCAAGGTGTGTCACGATCCTGTCACGTCAGCGAAACCCTCTTAGTGGATGAGAGGGTTAAGTCATTGAAATAATGGTGCCCCGAACACGATTCGAACGTGTGGCCTTCCCCTTAGGAGAGGGACGAAAATATTTATAAGATATTGATAAATAATAATATAATATTTTATTGGGCATGAAAATATGGCTCTATGTGATTTTTAGTGGAAAAATGCGATCCTATTAGCATGAACAGTGAAGCATTATTCGCCATGGCCCTTGGCCTGCAATCACCCTGGCAGGCCCAGGAAATCACCTTTGCCCCCAACGAATCCGGGCGCGAGGAATTGAACATCATGATCGGCTTTCCACCGGGTTCGCGGTTTGCCGATCAGTCCGGGACGCCCTGTCCTGTCCATGACACGGTGGAA
>Ga0194049_1000014_pt1 | contig 77368 bp, 79 predicted proteins | sample JunL2225m_MetaG_FD_148665 | JGI IMG/M metagenome (GOLD analysis project Ga0194049, IMG submission 148665) | Anoxic zone freshwater microbial communities from boreal shield lake in IISD Experimental Lakes Area, Ontario, Canada - Jun2016-L224-25m | ecosystem: Environmental > Aquatic > Freshwater >... | reverse complement strand
CCATGGGTGTGTCAACTATGAACAGACCGATGACGACACCGACCGTGTTGGCCAGCATGTCATAGGCGTCGAAGCTCCTAAAGCCGGTTACTCCTTGCACTATTTCCAAGCCTACCCCCAGAGTGACAAAGAATACCGGCCAACGCCAATGGCGTGGGTGACACATGTCAAACCAGTACATCAAACTGCCGTAGGCAAGCATATGTGGGGCTGGTCAAGCCGGCCACGCCGCATACTTTGCGGCACAGCTTTGCCGCGCATCTGTTGCAGTCGGGTTATGACATCCGCACGGTGCAGGAGCTACTGGGCCATAAGGATGTGACGACAACAATGATTTACACGCATGGTCGAATCAGGGCGGGAGAGGGGTGGAAAGCCCGTTGGACCGGCTTTAGTAGTCACGGCATGGGCCATCATGTTGTGGGCGAATGAATTCGCCCCTACAATAATCTGGGCTACCAAACTTAAGGCGGGACAAGCTCAAGGCTTACCCGTTCGCACTGAGCTTGTCGAAGAGTAAGCGGTTAAGCCCTTCATGGTTCGAAAGGCTCACCACGAACGGCTTCATTCAACAGCATTGCCGATCCTATCCGCCCCCAAAACGCCTTCGATAATAAGCCAGCACTTCATCTGCATAAGTATTCAAACCTAAGCGGCGCAGCCAGCGCAAGGGGGTTTCCCCCGGATGGCGCGGCGGGTGGCCGGCAGACCGGATTCTCTGTTCCAGCCGTAAATACTCCAGGTCTTTGGACTGGCCTTCACCCAAGCCTTCCACGTCCTTTGCTTGGATGCCAGCCACCCGTTTGCGGCTGCGGTAAAGCCGCCAAGCCAACCAAGCAGCCAGCGGCACCACCAGCCAAGCCCACCACGGGAAGGCTTCTTTGGGCCGTTGCGCCCGTTCCCATTGCCAGACCTTGAAGGCGATGGCCCAATCCGACCAAACATCTGCGACAGCTTGCCACCATGGGTCGGCCTTGGCTTCTTCCTCGGCCCAACGGGACGGGGTGTTGTCCAAAGTGCGCCAAGCGCCGTCGACATAGGCTTCGGCCCAGGCATGGGCATGGCGTTGGCGGACGAGATAGGCTTGGCCTGCCGGGTCATGCTCCTGTACGGAATAACCCACCACATAGCGGGCGGGGATGGCGGCGGTGCGCAGCAGCAAGGCGGTGGCGGTGGCAAAATATTCGCAGTGGCCGGTATGGCGGCGGTAGAGGAAATCTTTCAGCGCTTCGTCGGCGTTGCGGTTTTTGCCTAAGTCGAGGCTATAGGCAAAACGGGCCGCAAATAAATCGGCAATTGCGGCGATGGCCTGTCCGGGCTGCAAGCGGTTGAGACCCAGTTCCTGCGCCAAGGGTGTCAGCATCTCGCGGGTGGCTTGGGATAATTTAATATCATCCGGTGCGGGGGCCGAAGTATCCTTGTCATTCGGATCGTAGGCAACACGATAACGGACCACTGGTGGTGTCCCCATCCATTTGACGGTGCCAAGCCGGTTGTGGAACAAATCGTTTTCCGGCGGACCTTCCAACCCGAGCAAACCCCCGGGCAGCGCCAGTAAGACAGTGTGCCGCGTCAGCAAATGCAATACGGTGATGTGGTTTGGCCCGTCCCCATGGGGTAGCGGGTAAGGCTGGAATGTGGCATTGCCGGCTGACCACTGCTGGCCGGAATAGCGGTCATAAGCGGCTTCTTTCAATAGCAAGGGACGGGGTAGGGGCGGGTCGCTGGACACTTTCAGGATTACCCGGCTGGAAAGCTTGAGATTGCCCCTGTCGCCGATGGCGGTCCGTGTCTTGTATGGGTCGGGTTCCCACGTTGCGAACCAATCCACCGCCCATTCCTCGAACAGGTCTTGTGTGCGGACTAGGCCAAGCTGTGCCCCATAGCCTATGGCCACCGCCAGAATGAAGCACACCAGCCACACCATGGCCGGTTGCCGTTTGGGCCGGCTTGACCACAAAACCCAGAAGGCAAACGCCGCGACGCCGATGTAATAGCTTTGGTCAATGGCGTTGCCGCTGCCGGCGGCAAGAATGCATAGGAAGGCGTAGGGCAGCCGAATATCCACCCGGGTGGCGATGCCGTAACGCCGCATCGAATAGAACAACGCGCTCAGTGGCAATAGCTGGCCCATGCTGTATATTTGGCCGAACAGCAGGGGTGCCGACATCACTGGCAGCCAACGCAAGATGGCATATATCGGCAGGGTGTCACTGTCCGTCGAATAGAAATAGACTATCGCAAAGCCAAATAGAACGGCTGTCAGGTCACCGACGCGGTGAAATTCGGCAATGTCCATTTCCCATCGCCATGGGGTGTGCCGTGACATTGCCGCCAATAGGAGGATCACAGCGGCAAACGGTAGCATGTCACTTTGCCAGCCCCAAAAAGCCAGGGCCAAGGACAGTTGCAAGCTTGGGTGTTTCAGTTCCACAGCAGGTCTTTAGCCAAATGGCCAGGCCGCAGATGCCGCAGGAAGATGCCTTGCCCAGGCGGCTGTTCCGGCGGCTGTTCCCGCACCAGCAAAACGATGACGGGAAGACCCGATGCTTGCAGCGACGCGATCAGATTTTGCCGATGGCTGTCCCAGTCGAGCAACACGCAGACTATGCTGCTCAAGGCATTGGCCCGGTGCATGACATTTTGTGCCAACCATTCGAATGTGCCGCTGGCTGCCGGGCGAACACCTGCCAGCACTTCCAGCAACCCCACCGTCCCCGTCAACCCGCGCCCGGCGGTGAAGCATTGGGCTTGCTGTTCGATGAACAAGAGGTCGAGCAGGCTATCCCGTTGCGGCTCCTTGATGACCAAGGAAGCGGCAACCGATACCGCCGCCTCGAATTCAGCCGAGCGGGAGGAGTCGAAGAAAGTATCCAAAACCAAGGCCCGGCGCACAAAGTATTCGTCCTGAAACTCCTTGACCACTAAACGGCCTATCTTGGCCGAACTCCGCCAATGGATATTGCGAGGCACGTCGCCTCGGCGGAATTCGCGCAAAGACAGGAATTCTTCCGACTCGCCCACCGCATTCGCCAAAGCCACGCCGCCCCGCTGGTAGCTGCGCCCGCCTGCCGAAGGCAAGGGCGACACCGGATAGCGTCGTGGCAACACGCAGCAAACCTTGGGCAGCGGGAACAAGTGCCGGGTACGGAACAGGCCAAAGGGTTCGGGGCGGTAAATGCACACGCCGGCAAACTGCAAGCGCCCCCGGCGCAGGGGGGTCAGTTCCATCGCCAGGGTCACGCGCCGACCCGGTGGCAGATCCGGCAAGGGCCGCTCGACGATGTTGGCACCGCGATTCATCCACATCAGTCTTTGCCAGCGGTGGAAGCCGACATAGCGGTCAAATGGATTGCGACGCTCCCGGGCCGGGTCGGCGGAAGTGGAAAATTCGCCCCATTCGGGAAAGCGGACATTGAGTTGATCCAACAAGCTCAACCCACGCTCAATGCGTGTCCCTGTGTTGCGCAGTGTTATCTGGTAACGCAAAGGTTCGTCCACAGTCCCATGCATCGGCACAAGCCTTTCCACCGTGATGGCCAGCTTCGCATGACGTCCAAAAAACCCCCACAGCAAGGCCAGACAGAACAGGGCAGCCAACAGGGCGGCCAATTGGTAAGTGGCGGCGGCGCGGGTATTGGCACCAAACGCGGCGGAGACCATTAACAGGCCCAGCAGGAAATGGCCCAGCGGGCTGAAATGGCGGCTAAACCAGAGACTGATCCGGTAGATCAAGCCAAACTGGTGGAACAACAGCCGCCTCAGCATGTTCAGACCGGGACGAATGTCTTGGCGAGAATCGTCTCCACCACCGATTCCGGGCAAAGCCCGCCAAATCTAGCCTGATGGTCAAGGCTGATGCGGTGGACGATGGCGGGCAGGGCGATCTCTTGGATTGCATCCGGGGTGACGAAATCAAAGCCGTCCAGCAAGGCCAATCCTTGGGCGCATTTCATCATGGTCAATGCGGCGCGGGGGCTGGCCCCCAGGCGCACGCCTTCGGCCTCGCGGGTGGCGCGTACAATCCTCACAATGTAGCGTTTCAGATCATCCGGCACGGTGACGGCTTGGGCCATGGTTTGCATTTGGCGGATGTCTTCCAAACCAACGCAAGCTTGCAGATGCTGCAAGGGATGGGACAACTGCTGGTCGGATATTATCGACACCTCCAAATCCTCGTCCACATAACCTAAGCTCAAGCGCAACGCGAAGCGATCCAGTTCGGCCTCGGGCAAGGGGTAAGTCCCATGGAATTCGACGGGGTTTTGCGTGGCGATGACGAAAAAAGGCGGTTCCAATATATATTTTTGCCGTTCAATGCTGACTTGCGATTCCGCCATGGCTTCCAACAGGGCAGATTGGCTGCGAGGGGATGCGCGGTTGATCTCGTCCGCCAATAGGATGTGGCAAAAGATCGGCCCAGGCACGAAACGGAATTCCCGGCTGGCAGGGTCTAGCACCGAAACGCCGAGAATGTCGCTGGGCAACAGGTCGGGCGTGAACTGCACCCGTTGGAAATCGGCCCGGCAGGAGAGTGCCAGTGCCTTCGCCAGCGTGGTCTTGCCGGTTCCGGGCACGTCTTCAAGCAACACATGACCGCCGCTCGCAAACGCAGCCAGCAAATGGCGGATGGTGGTTTCCTGGCCCTTCATGACTTGGCTTAGGTTGGCTGCCAGGTTTTGCAGTGTTCTCCTGGCCCGTTGAAAGTCTTCATTCATGGTGGTCGAGGTTTGCTTCCAAGGCAAACCGCCAAACACACAGCACGCCTATCCCGATAAAGCACAGGCCGACCCAAAACGGCATGCTCAGGCCGAGGAAACTCCAAACCACTTGGGTGCAGTCGCCCGTGCCAGTCAGAAACTGCCTGACAATATCGGCTAATTTGTAATGTTCCAATATATAAGAGGCACCGGGGCCGCAGCTTGACAATTCATCATGGGGCAAAAGCTGGATCGCAAAATGGTAGGCCGCGACAGACGCACCCGCCAAGGAAACGATGGCGGCCAGCCCAAGGTAAATGCGAACGCCGACCGACCCAGGGTTGTGGAGTGTGCCGCCCAAGAATACAAAGGCCAGACAAAAAAGGAGCAAACGCTGAGTGATGCAAAGCGGGCAAGGTTCGAGTCCGACTACAAATTGAAAGTAAATCGCCCCCAACTCCATGGCGATGCATGACAAAAATCCGAACAAAAACCATGTTCGCGTTTGCATCGCGCAAGCCCTGTGATAAATTCGGGTAATGCCGTTCATGATAAATTCCAATGGTTCAAATTGCTTGATTTTACACTAAGTGCCACCCCCCTAGCACAAATCAGAAAACCTCCTAGAACAGGCGATTTTTAACCGCCACTGGCCACAAAGCTTGACATTCGTCCCAAGCTAGGGCAAATTATAACACAAGGGATGCTTAACTTATCTTTAAGTAATTGATTTTCAATGTACCGTACATCGGTAGTGAGCATTTGGCTTAATTTAACGCATACGGACGCGCACAACCTGCGGAGGAAAAATCAGGTTCTCTTTTGAACCGCCGAACACCAAGATGTGCTGTTTAGTTCAGTTTTTTCAGTTAAGAAATGCCGTTCTAAGTAGTACGCTTTCGAAAATAGAAGATGTGGCCGCCCAATGACCGTATGAAAAATACATGTAATTGGCTGCAACTTCGACGAAGATAGGAAACGTGACTATGTCAAACAAACTAACCAAGGCCCTATTAATTCTGGCCTTCACTGCTTCACCCATGGTTGCCAAGGCCAATGTCCATCATGCCGGGCAACACCACCACCATTCACGGTCGCATTACCGCCATTACCAGCCAGAGACGGCGCAAGACGATTTGACTTGCTTGGCGAACACCATTTACCGTGAAGCGCGTAATTCAGACTCCAATCTCCAAGCCGTGGCCAATGTGGCCAAAAACCGCCTAGTGGGTGGATGGGGACACAGCTACTGCCATGTCGTCCGCATCGGCAAATTTGTCTACTGGGTCAACAATCCCAACCCGGGTGACTATGCCAGAGCGCAGGATGTCGCCAAAAAGGTCATGGAAGGCGAACTGCCCGACAACACTGGCGGTGCCGTGTTCTTCCATGCCAACTGGCTGCGCCACCTGCCCAACTGGGCCAAAGCCTCGCACAGGACTGCCAGCATAGACGGCAACGTGTTCTATTCGGACCGTCCCGCCGAGTTGCGTGTGGCCCAGGCTCAGGAATAATCCGCTTCAGTTGTTGCAATCTTAAGGTTTGCGACGCAAATTATCTCAATCTCACCGTAGGCTATGTCTCTCAATTGGAGCGTGGAACCAAGCAACCTAAGGGTCCGGCACTCGCTTTGCTCAATGTCATCCGTCGCAAGGGCGTTGAGGTGATTCCATAGGTTCATGCGGCTTTAGAAGCTCCTGCTTCCCGATTCATGGCAAGCTGGAGCTCTCGTCGTTATACACAAGTGGTTGAAGCCCGTCATTCCGGCATGGACTGCCGGAATCCAGTCACAGGGAGGTGAATCTGCGGGTTGATGTGTATCTTGAATCAAACACTTACATAACGGCGAGTTACCGTCCATGGCACTGGATTCCTGCATCCCTGCTGGAATGACGGCATTTTCGGTTAGGAATCCTGATGTGGAACTTAGCACGGGTGACGACGGGGTGGAATGGATCCAACCAGGAGGGGGAACCTCGCTATTCGACAAGGAGAACGCCTTACCGGGCGGAGGGTGGCGATGCTTCGGAATTCCAAATGGAACGGTGATCCCCGATTCGCTGAAAGTCCGAAATACCGGCTTTAACAAGAGCTTCAAAGCCACCCACTACCAGATCGAATGCATTAACCCGATGACAAAGGACGCATTCATAGGCGCACTAGACAATTTCGCACGCAATGCGATTGCCCAGTCAGTCGCGCTTGCACACTGACCCCCGCATCATTAAAGAGGTGAATCATGCCCGAAGTAAACGGAATAACATTGGCAATAGCCGTGCAGGCAGTTGATGCCAAGATACAATCGCTGTCGCAAGAGATTGAAAGCGCGAGCGAGGATGAAGTGACCGATATCGCAGACCTGCTGCTTTCCTACACCAAGGCAGCAGACGACCTGCGCGATGCCTATCTGGTCGCGCTCAAGCAGAGCAGTAATCTGCCCCCGTATGACGAATTGGTGACTGCGGGCGAACCGATCTAAGGCCTGGATGCTTCCTTGTTTTTGCCTGACAAAACATGCAATCGCACGGAAGCTGGAATGACAGGCGTTCAACATTTGTGTGATATCTGGAGATTTAGGCTGGTTCCCAAGCTCCAGCTTGGGAGCCGGCGCAAATATGACCAGACTTGGTTATTACTCAAAATGGCGATGAATATTCCGCGATGACTTGTTTCGTGCGTAATCCCTTTTTGTATACTCGATGTATTCCTTAAAGGAATTGGGAACACCAATACGAACAGGTTTTCCTGCTGGGAAATTTTTAAGGTGTGATACGATTACTCTACCCAGTGCCTCACCAAATACCGTAGGAACTGCATTTCCAATTTGCTTATACTGCTGAGATTTAGTCCCTTGGACAATCCAATCCTCTGGGAAGCCTTGGAGTAACTTTACTTCATCAAACGTCAGCCTCCGAAGAACCCCATTCCAACGCACCCAATCTTGACTGGCGGAACCGGTAACTGTTCTGGCAGGTAGGCTCAAATCTGCAATAAATGTTCCTTGCCTATACCCCCAATGACCACTAGGGCGAGTAGCCTCTGCTTTACCTGGACTCTTTATGCCACTACCAGACGGGATGATACTTAATTGTTCAGCCAATTGCTGGCTCGGATAGGTGAAGTTGCCTTCATCTGAATCCGCATGTGCAGACAGGAATCCCTCTAAAGAAAGCCAATCCTTGCCAAATAATCCAGAACCCTTCTGAAATTCCGGTTCAGGGAAATCGGGTGCTTTCCCTTTCTGAGAGCCTATAATAAAGCACCTTACCCGCCGCTGGTAAGCGCCGTAGTCGGCTGAATTTAAAAGCCCTGCTCTACAACTGTAGCCAATTTCTTCAAGAATATGGATAAGTTCGGTTATGACCCCGCCCGGTTCGCCTGATTTATCACGGGCAGTGACTAGCCCTCGAACATTTTCAAAAAGAAACATTCGCGGCTTTAGGGCATCAACGATCCGGTAGAACTCCATAACCAAGGTGCCGCGTGGGTCGAGAACGCTTAACTGCTTCCCTGAACTTGAGAATGCTTGGCATGGTGGACCACCCACAACTAAATCTAGGCCATTTTCGGAGTACAAATCCCGATGATTGACCTCGCGTATGTCTGCGTTGATGATTTTTGCCGGGCTTAAGTAGGCTTTTTGGTCACAATGAACCCATCCTTGATTGCTTTCAAGTGTGTTACAAAATACTTTCTCGATTTCGCATAGGGAAATCGTTTCCAAGCCTGCTCGTTCCAGACCTATATCGAGACCGCCAGCGCCACAAAATAGGCTAACGTAACGAAATTTCATGCTTTCTCCTCCAAGTCGCTTAGCCTATGCTCCCAGACCACGAATACACCCGATGCCTCCAAGTTCTTTATGTTATTTTCAGTAAAGAAACCAGCAATGACTGTAACGACCTCAGGGTCGCGAAGCTCGGTCGATGATGACCAGTCATTAGACTTATCGCAGCACTCCTTAATTCTTTTGGTAGCGTCAATTTCCACACCAACCGCTTTTGCCTCAACAAGTACCAGCTTTTTCGATTTCTTACTGCGAAATACAACGTCTGCTTTTTGAATCGTGCGCCCCTTAACCTTAATCTCCTGTGTGTATTCGCCAATATTGATGTCAGTGTTTTTTGTAACAACTCCTGAATATCCAGACTTTACGTATCCACATGAAATTAATTTTGACACAATGGCGTGCTCTTGCTGTTCCTTTCTCCAATTTCTATAAGCGGTTTTAGCGTTTTGGTCTGCCGCAATTGAGCATGTCCATTTTTTTGCATAACTGTGCGCAAGTGGAATATCCAAGCTCTCATCGCCATGCCAAATAAACCTAGTTTTGTCTAGGTTCTCTGTTACAAATTTAGCAATCGTATTTGTGATCTTTACCAATTTTTTGTACATTGCCGTTCCTTTGGATACCCTGTTTTTTTCAAGCTTGTCGATGGAGGTAAGGCCAAAGAACTGACCAAATTTCATTTGGCTTATGGTGGGGGTTATGGCATACCTTAGTATTTTAATTATTCGAGAATCTTCTAAAACCGCCGATTCGTTAATCGCAGAAAATCCTTTTGTTAACTTGAAGGCGATAGCATAGACCTCGCCGTTCTGCACAAGGGCATTTTCATACATCGCTTTCATAGAACTAAGGTATATTTTCATCTCATATTCACGAGACTGAGAAATATCATTTTTGATAGTCATGTTTATCTCTGCATTTTTTGGCTTGCTCCCAAGCTCCAGCTTGGGAATGCGGCTTTAGAAGTTCCCGCTTCCCGATTCATGACAAGCTGGAGCTTGCAAGGAAATGGTTCCCAAGCAGGAGCTTGGGAACCAGCGTGGAAACCGGAGCTTGGGAACCAGCGTGGAAGTCGGAGCTTGAGAACCAGCGCGGGTTGTACCAGCGAATTACCTCAAATAAACCCCATCCTCGCCAATCTTCCCCGGCCCATCCAATACATAAACCCCCGCCGAGTTGCCTTTGACATGGAATGACAATACGCCATTACCGACGGAAATCTCATGACCGGTAACCACATCGCGATAAGCCCCATTTGACACCCCATCGACGGAAATATGCTGGTCGCCGCCCATGGCCAGGCCGACCACCGCATAACTGCCGCCTTCCGGGTAATTGCGCACGAAGGACATGCCGCTGCCCCATTCGGATATCCTGTCCATCTTGCCCTTTTGCAACGCGGGAATAGCTTGCCTAATTTGGTTTAAGCGGCGGATGTGCCGGAATAGAGGATGGCTTTGAGTTTCCGCCAGACGGGCATCGCTCAAATGGTCGCCAAAATAAGCCCGGCCCGTTTGGCTCAAGGTGTCTTTCTCGCCTTCCACGTCTTGTGGCGCACCCCTCATGAATTCGATTTCTTCGCCGTAGTAAAGACAGGGGATGCCGCGCACAGTCCAAATCAAGTTGTAAGCCGCCGCCGCCATCCATTGCTCGCCCTTGAAGCGGAACTTGAAATCATTGTCCGGGCCGACATCGTGGTTTTGCAAAAAGGTGACCAGTTGCGTCACATCGCCGTAAATCCAATCCATGCTGAACACTTGCGCCGTGCCGCCATAAGTGCCTTTGCTGACGGTGTCGCGGAAGGTCGAGAACAGGCCGAAATCCAACTGCGGAAAACCGGAGTCGCCACCCGCTGTGGGATTTTGGGGGTCATGGCCTAGGCGGGTGTACCACCAAGGCCGGATGGGCGAGGGGCCGTTGTCGCCGCCGCCCATGTCGCCCCAGCCGTAACCCTTCACCAGGTTTTCGCCGAACACGAACAATCCCGGTTTGTGGGCTTTCCAGGCATTGACGTATTCCAACAGATTGTCCCGTTCGACATGCTTCACCGTGTCGATGCGCAGCGCGTCCACGCCCATGTCCAGATAGCGGTTGATCGAGCCGATGATATAGTCTTTGACATTCTGCCGCTCGGTGGCGAGGTCGATGCAATCGCCGGCCAGATGTTTGACATGCAAGGGATGGGCGCTCTCCCAGTCGCCGCCGCAGATGAAACCTTCTTGATGGAACCATTCCGGATCCAATTGGTTGGCATCGACGCCGAAGAAGCGGCCAGGGTTGTAACCAGGCTTGGGCACGGTTTCGCCGGTCTTTGGATCGACCAAAGGCACCATGCCTTCCGGGTCGCTGGCATGGCGTTCTTGATACCATTTCGGTGCGACCGGGTTGTCGATGTCGTCGCGGTTCGGCCAGGCGTAATTGCCGAGATGGCCTTGGTAGGGTCCATGGTCCACGCGGCCTTGCTGGGAGCCTTGCGGGACAAAGTATTTGATCGGCAAATGGTCGATATGGACTTTGCCGCGTATGCCGTACTGGCAGGAGTGGTTGACCACCACATCTTGGATGATCTTGATGCCTCTGCCGTGGGCCGCATCGATCAAATCCTGATAGGTGGCATCGGGAGATTCCAGTCGCGGGTCGATTTTGGTCCAGTCATAAGCATGGTAGCCGTGGTAATCCAGCCCTGAGCGGTTTTCCACTGGCGGGGTAATCCAAAGGGCGGTGAAGCCGAGGTCGCGGATGTAGTCCAGTCGTTGGATCAGCCCTTTGAAATCGCCGCGCCAGTGCGGGTCCACTGCTTCGCCTTGCGCATTGAACTGGATGCGGTCGCGGCAAAAGAAGTTGTTGGACGGGTCGCCGTCGTAGAAGCGGGTGGTGAGTAGAAAGTAAATGGTTTCCTCGCGGAAATCCTTGCGTTCGCCAACCGGGGCAAGCTCAAGCGGTTTTGCAAGCGCTTTAACGGCAGGTGGTGGGCTTGGCTTGGCTTCAGGCTTTGCAGCAGGCAAGCTGTTGTGCCAGCGGAAATCTTCATCGAGCCAGCCATCAATTCCCCGGTGATGGTCCGCAGTCTGCCGCCCTTGGCCGTCATTAATGACAAAGTGTGCTGCCGCCTCCTTAAACCTAAAGACGAACCAGCCACCCGCCTCGGCCTCCATGGGTACGCCGGGCCATAGGCTGCTTAGGGCCTTGGGACCCGCTTGCCAGTAATGTATGAGAATGGAATCAGCCCAACCGACGGGCTTTTTGAAGTGTATGGTGAATCCGGCCATTGATTTTCCTGCAATCGTAATTTCATTCGGCGATGGATTTTTAGTTGTCCATCAAAATAGCCCCGACAACAATCCATGCCCCCTCAGAGTGAAAAGTGGGACGGACATCGACAGGATGGGTGAGATTATACTAAATGTCCCGAAACTCGTTATGGCGTAAAATGACGGACGCTTCCGGCAGCGGGTTTCATCCGATGGCGGCCTTCCAACCCTTTAAGCAAACTTGCACCCATGCCCCAAGCCTCCTCCTATTCCTTCGACAGCAACCATTGCTTTGTCGTCGACCAATACAACGACAGCGCACCGTTTGCCAGCTTTCTCCCCGGCATAGCCGGTGTCACCGGTATTCCGGCTTGGGTGTTTTACGTGAACCGGGGCCAGGCCATTGCCAGTTTCGGCCTGCGCAACAAAGACGGGGCTTTTTTGGAGTTTTACCCGGCTGACAAAGCCTATCAACTCACCGCCTCGCGGGGTTTCCGAACCTTTCTCAAAGTCTCGGACGGTGCCAATACCTTCACCCACGAACCTTTCCAGCGCGGGGCAGGGGAGGGGGTGCGACAACGCCTTTATGTTTCGCCTCATGAAGTGGGTGTGGAGGAAATCCATCCACGGCTAGGCTTGGCGATTCGTGCCGATATGTTTACCTTGCCCGAGGCAGCGTTGGCGGGCTTGGTGCGCCGGGTGACGGTTAAAAACACCGGCCAAACCGGCAAAACGGTGGAGATTGTCGATGGCCTGCCGCAAGTCTTGCCTTTTGGGTTGAACCAATGGTGCGTCAAGTTCATGAGCCGTACTGTGGAGGCTTATATGGTGGTGGAAGGCGTTGAGGAGGATAGCCCCTATTTCCGGCTGAAAGTATTGCCTGATGACACGCCATTGGTCGAACCCGTGGTGGCGGGCAATTTCTTCGTCGGGTTTGTGAACGGTCGACGCAATCGCGTTTTAGTTGATGCGGAGAAGATTTTCGGTTTGGCGGGTGATTTTTCCCGACCGGAAAGATTCTTTTCGTCGGAACCGCTGGATTTTGACCATCAAGTGGCGGGTAATCGCACCCCGTCGGCCTTTCAAGCCTTGACGCTGGAACTTGCGCCCGGCGAAGCCCAAGCGTTTTATGGCCTCTATGGTCATGCGAAATCTTGGCAGGCTTTGCAAGCGTTCTTATCAAGTGCAGTCGATGACGAATATTTCGAGGCAAAGCGCGGGCATAACCGGCGTTTAGTGGAAGGCATCACCCGGCGAGCCTTCACCGCCACGGCGAATCCCTTGTTCGGTGCCTATGCCAGACAGTGTTATCTGGACAATGGGATGCGCGGCGGGTTTTCCACAGAGGTTCCTGGCGGCAAGCATTTGTATTTGTTTGGCCGAAAACATGGCGACTTGGAGCGGGACTATAACGATTTTCTACTGCAAGACTCGCCTTACTCTGAAGGTAATGGGGATTTTCGTGATGTGTTGCAAAACCGGCGAATGGATATATTTTTCGATCCAGCCCAAGCCGCCAAGAATATCCATTATTTCTTCAACCTGATCCAGGCGGACGGCTACAACCCAGTCTTACTGAGCAATACCCGCTTCATCGTGGAAGCTTCCGCCTTCAGTCATTACACCGGGCAATTTCCGGGATTGGAAGGGGTGCTGTCCAAGCCATTCAAATATGCTGAGTTGTGGCAGGTGTTGCGGGCCAAAAGCAAATCCCCCCTAACCCCCCTTTTTCAAAGGGGGGAACAGGATGAATCATTTTCGGAATTAGCCTTAATAAATCCCGCAGAAGACATCGAAGGAATCATCACCGACATTTTGCAGGATGCAAGGGAGGTTGAGGATGTCGAGTTTGACCGGGGCTACTGGTCGGACCATTGGACCTACTTGGTCGATTTGCTGGAAAGCTATGCCGCGATTTACCCGGATCGCATCGGTTGGTCATTCCATGAAAATCGTTACACCTTCTATGAGCCTACCCATTTCGTCCGGCCTCGTTCCAAAAAATATATCGTCACACCGAAAGGGGTTCGCCAATCGGGTGCATTGCAAGAAAGCAAAGAAAAACGGACATTGATCGAATCTCGCAGCGAAGAAAAGTACCATGCCCGCGACCAAGCCGGAACCGGGAAAGTGGTGGTGACGACATTGCTTGGAAAGGTCCTCACCTTGGTGGTCAACAAACTAGCCTCATTGGATCCTTATGGCGTGGGTATCGAAATGGAGGCCGACCGCCCCGGATGGTGTGATGCCTTGAACGGATTGCCGGGCCTATTGGGTTCCTCGGTCAATGAAACCATCGAACTTAAACGTTTGGTGGATTTCACGTTGAGCCATTTGGCTGGCGTTGAGGGGAGTATCGCTTTGCCTAGCGAGTTGGCCCAATTCCTAGCCGGACTTGAAAACCTATTGCACAGTGAGAAACTGACGGCATATGGTTATTGGCAGGACAGCCATGCCCTGAAAGAAGCCTATCGGGAACAGGTTTTCATGGGCTTTCTTGGGACTCAATCAGACCAATCATTTGCCGCGCTTGGCCAATTTCTAAAAATTGTCTCTCTATTCTTGGATGCGGCGATTGCCAGGGCAAGGACAAACAAGGGAATCATCACTTACTTTAGATATGATGCCCATGAATATTGGGAATGGAAGAACGAAGACCATGTGGAAGTGACGAGCTTCAACCAAACTCAATTGCCCATGTTCCTTGAGGGGTTCGTCCACGCCTTGCGCATTGCCTCGCCGGAGGAGGCCCGGAAGCTTTATCAGGTAGTATGTGATAGCGAACTCTACGATGGAAAATTGGGTATGTTCCGGGTCAATGTCCCGCTGGGGGAAAATGCCCTGGAACTTGGGCGGATAGGGATATTCAACTATGGCTGGCTGGAAAATGGTTCTGTCTTCCTGCACATGCATTATAAATTTGTGCTGGAAATGGTGCGCCGAGGGATGATCCAAGAATTTTACCAGCAGATGGAAACCTTGCTGGTGCCGTTCCATGACCCGGACCAATATCGCCGCAATCCGATTGAAAATAGCAGCTTTTTGGTCAGTGGCGGCTTCACGGTGGACCCGCGTGAACAGGGCCGGGGCTGTGTGGCGAGGCTGTCCGGGGCCACCGTGGAATTTCTGCACTTGTGGACCCATCTGTTTCTTGGGCCTTCGCCTTTCTTGTTTGAAAAGGGACGGCTGCTGTTTCGTCCGCAACCGAGTTTGTCCAAGGCATTTTTCCCCACCGAAGAGAAATGCGTCCATCCCTTTGGCGAAGCAGGGGAGATTCTACCAAGAGACTCGGCAGCCTGTGCCTTATTGGGCAACACGCTATTGGTCTACCTGAATCCGCAGAGGTTGGACACCTTTGGTCCCGAAGCCGTCATGCCTGTCCGTTATCAACTGCATGGACGGGATGGCTCTGTTAAAACGGTGGAAGGGGCATTTATTGAAGGGGATGATGCCGAGGCGTTGCGGCAGGGGAAGTTTAGGCGGGTGGAGGTGATGTTGATGAATCACCGATAGGTTGTGAGACTGCCTAACCCCAGAGCATGCTCATCATTGAGACAACTCATTTGAGTTTGTGCCGGTGGCCTTGGTCATCGTTCAGCCCAATTGGGTGGGTTTGTAGAGCGCGGCGATTCGTCGCCGCATGGCTTCAAAGGCGGCGACGAGTCGCTGCATGAGCAGTATGACTCGAAAGATGGCGACGAGTCGCACTCCAGATTTAGGCGGTGCATGTGGGCTGAACGATGACCAAGGCCGGCGCTTCTTATCTGGATTAAGGGGGTTTGGCATCCAACTGAGCGATGCGGGTTTTTGTGGAACACTAACGGCTGAAGATAAATTAGCCTCATATTCTTTCCTCAGCCACCCAACCCATGCAGTCAACAAATGCGGCAAGCGCGGGCAAACGTCATGCAATGCTTGAATGTCTGAAAACTGCATGACCAACTTATCCAGACCAGCCGCATTGCCTTGAGCTAGAAAAGTAACTGACTCGGCAACAATCCCATGGTCAAGCAAGGCGCGATAGGTTTCATCCGGCGAGGTGTCGCCGGCATAATCAAAATACACCCACTCCTTTAGTTGGCGGCTGACGGGTTGGATATACTGCGCGGCTGCAACTAAATCACGGAAAAGTTTGAGGCAGTGGGGCAAGCCATCGGCAAGCCTAATCGTACCTTTGGTGTCGGCATCGTTTGGCAGAGGGCAACCGAGCAAGCGGGCGCGGGCAAATGCGGATATTTCGGGATTCCAAGACTCCTCCGCCAATTCCAAACCTAAACGGCGGGTTTCGTCGGACAGATCGCCGTCCATGCCGGCAATCAGCCAATTCAGCAGACGCTGACGCTGACTCCAAAACGTAACCGAGGCTTCCAGTTGTTTCCGGCTGAGATTGACCACCCAACGCTTTTCCGCCGGGCAATCCAGCAATAGGCCAGCTTGGCGGCTGCAATCCACATAACCGCCGGTTGGCTCCCGACGCAATGCGCACACGCCTTCGTTAGTCCAGTAGACTGCCGCTTGGACGCTGCCAATCACCAATGCTTGCGAAATCAAACCTGTTTGCATGGTATGCCTGACTTTCCGAGACTATCCCGGATTTTTGCTAAGTGAAATCGGTCATCTTTTGATTTTGCTTTCTTGATTGCAGGAATGACTGCCGTCACGAAAGCCTCTTTGCCAAAAGGCCCATAAACATGGACTTCAATAAATTCATCGGTGGACCGGTCGCCCACGCTATACAGCAACAATCCGGCAAAGTCCCGATCAGTGGTGCTTTTGTCAATTTTGCCGGCTAGTTTCGCCGTCGCCAAATAATGGCGGTGTTGCCAAAGTGCCCTCCGGCCTTCGGGTATCGTGTCACCCGGCAGGATGCGATGGCGGCGCACGAAGCTGTAGCTATTTTCCTCTATTAACGTCGCTTTGTTAAGACATAATTCTTTGCGCAAACTGACGCTGCATGACCCATAGGAAACCAGCCCTTCGCCACCATCCAAAGAAAGCGCGGCATAACGAATGTGTGGGCCATAATTACCAAACAAAATGCCCTCCGTACCCAAACGCTCACGGTCATTAGACCGTTCTGCCGCCCGTCGGGTTTCTGCGTCTGTCTGCAATGCATAGCCACTGTAAAGGGATTTTTCACCATTGAGGAATTGCGCTAAAAAGTCGGGCCATAGGTTGACCACTGCCACCGAGTCTTTATCAACGCTCTCAGTAAAGGCGGTTACAGTATCGAAACACCCCCGTGCCTTACTGTCTTCGACGGATTTTTCAAAACGGGCAGCCAGTCTGTCTCGCTCGACAGCCACCTCACGAACATTGGGAGCGCCTACATAAGCGCCACAGCCTAGGCAAGTATCCCTTTCCCAAGACAATCGGTTTCCACAGGAAGGGCAACTTTCACCAATCACTAGCATGCTTTTTTCAGAGCGTGTCGCGTTCACCGTAGGCTTCGACAATATTATTTTTTAATAAAATCCAAAATTCGGTCTTTTTGTAATTACCGTAGCTGCCAAAATTATAATGGGTGCCGACCGTTGACCGCACGTAGGACAATTCCTCCTTTCCAAAACCAAGGTTTTTCGTTTCATCCGGCTCGCCCAGCAAGTTTAACAACTCTGCCTTGGTGGTTTTCCCCCTGACGATGACGCGCATCTGCTCCAGCGTGACGACGCTTCCATAGATTCCTTTGGGACAACCCGACAGCATGGCGGCGGCAGGGGCAAAAATAATTAACAATAGGGTTAAACGTATGGTCTTCGATAGGTTCACTGTTTTTTTCCTAGTGGCATAGTGGGTCATCTGTTGCCAGATGACATGACATTGGCGTCGGTCTCAAAGGCGACCCATCATTATGCCATGTTAGACAAACCGGCATGAAACCACAATCAGAGGTTGATGCCAAAGGTCGTCAAAAATGGGAACGATCATGGCATCAATCAAAACGCGCCACCCAAGCGCGGGTTTCCCTGTCCCAGACTTCATCCTCGTCATCGGCGTTCAATGCGGCGGGCGATGCGGTGAAGCCTCTCGCATTGGGCGCTCTTAGGGGCTTCAAAGCACGGGCCAAGGCTTGATAGGCGGGTAATGTGCCGGGATCGCCATTATCCCCCAAACCCGGAAGCACACCGGCTTGAAACAGCAAACCCCAGTCGAGTTCAGCCACCTTGACTTGATTGCTTCCAGGCTGTCCGCGAAGATTTGTTCTTGCCGCTCACGGGCGGGAAGGAAAAATACGGCCCGAAGCCCAATACGGGCTATTGCCTTGGTTTTTTTGCTGATTGGATGCGTGTACATCACCGGATTTTGCTCGAAATGAGCAGCAGCCTTGCGCATCGAGCCTATTGGGTCGTCGTCGAATTCTTCCACGGGGTCGGGATCGTGCATGGCATACGTCAATCAAAACGCGCCACCCATGCGCGACGCTCGTTGTTGCCAATCTCCTCGTCGTCATCATTCAGTGCCTGAATTGATAATGCAAACCCTCGGGCATTGGGCGCTCTAAGCGGCTTCAAGATCCGGGCCACGGCTTGATAGGCGGGTAATGTGCCGGGGTCGCTGTTGTCGCCCAAACCCGGTAATACTCCCGCTTGAAACAGCAAACCCCAATCGAGTTCAGCCACCTTGACTTGATTGCTTCCAGGCTGTCCGCGAAGATTTGTTCTTGCCGCCTCGCGCCCGCCGATGCGTTGCAGCAGCTTATCTGACACCCATGTTAGCCAGTTCACCGCGCCCATGCCGTCAGGATATTCGTTGGTATCGCCAATGGCTTCACCACAATCTAATCCAGGATACTGCTGTAAGAGAGGGTATAAAGCTGTGCTTGGTTCTGCGTTCATGTGTCCCATGATGACTGTGAGAGCAAAGCCAGCCGTACCCCAGTCAGGCCGCAAGAGGTTAGCCACCTTCCCGGCAAGCCCTGTAAAACCGCCTTGTGCCGCATGATCGATAGACCAAGATAAAGGCACATGGAACTCGAAAGCATCCATTACAGGAACATTCGGCCCAAAATATTGTTGACAGAAAAAATTGGCTTGAAAATCCTGTAAGCCTTCGGCATTTTCAGGATCGGAACTGCCAACATAAACACCAAAGTCACCTTTGTAGCGGTCAAGTAGTGATTCGACAGCTAGGGGGATTGCTTGGTATGCCTTAACTTTTCCGCCCTCCAAGACAATCCAGCGCAGCTTGTCACCAAAGGCTTCCCGGACAGCTTCCATCGCTTGCAGCATACGCAGACGAACTTCCCTTTCACGAGCTGGCAGAAAATAGGCGGCGCGTAGCCCAATGCGAGCAATAGCCTTAGCTTTTTTACTAATTGGATGCGTGTACATCACCGGATTTTGCTCGAAATGAGCAGCGACTTTGCGCATCGAGCCTATTGGGTCGTCGTTGAATGCTTCCAGAGCGTTGAAACTGTCCATGGCATCAATCAATCAAACCGTGCCACCCATGCGCGTTTTTCGTTGTTTCCTATCTCATCGTCATCCGCATTTAATGCCTCCTGAGATTTGGCAAATCCGCGAGCTTTGGGCGCTCTTAGGGGCTTCAAAGCACGGGCCAAGGCTTGATAGGCGGGTAATGTGCCGGGGTCGCCATTATCCCCCAAACCCGGAAGCACACCGGCTTGAAACAGCAAACCCCAATCGAGTTCAGCCACCTTGACTTGATTGCTTCCGGGCTGTCCGCGAAGATTTGTTCTTGCCGCCTCGCGCCCGCCGATGCGTTGCAGCAGCTTATCTGACACCCAAGTAAGCCAGTTCACCGCGCCCATGCCGTCGGGGAATTCAAGTGTACTTTCTGAACCATTTCCACAATCCAAACCAGGATATTTCATTAGCAAGGGATAGAGGGTTGTTCGCGGTTCTGCATTCATATGGTCGTTTTTTATCGTCAACGCAAAGCCAGCCGTACCCCAGTCGGGCTGCAAGAGGTTAGCCACCTTCCCGGCAAGCCCTGAAAAACCGCCTTGTGCGGCATGGTCGATGGACCAAGATAAAGGCACATGGAACTCAAAACAGTCTGGCAATGTCGGCACATTGGGTCCGTAATTGCTACCACAAAAGAAAGTAGCTTGAAAATCCTGTAACCCATGGGCATCTTCTAAGTCAGAACTGCCTACATAAACCCCCATGGCACCTTTGTACCGATCTAATAGTGATTCAATAGCCAACGGGTCGGGCCGGTAATCCTTGGTTTTGCCCCCTTCCAAAGCAATCCATTGGAGCTTGTCGCCGAAGGCGGTGCGCACGGCCTCCATTGCCTCAAGCCCACGCTTTCTGACCTCGCGCTCGCGGGCAGGTAAGAAAAATACGGCGCGTAAACCAATACGTGCAATTGCCTTGGAAGCTTTGCTGATTGGATATGTATACATCACCGGGTTTTGCTCGAAATAAGCAGCGGCCTTTCGCATCGAGCCTATCGGGTCGTCGTCGAATTCGTACAGCGCATCATGGATGGATTCAGTCATGAATTTTTCTCCTGTGTTTTATTTACGGGGACTGGGTGACTAACGCGCCCAAGCCCATCAACGCGGCGGCAAATTCACCGGCTCCGGATGCGGCAGCACCGATGATGACCACGCCAACACCGACAACAGCAGCCCCTTGGCCTATAGCCCCCCAATTGATTCCTTGTGCTTGTTGTGCGGCAAGCCTTTCGGCATTGCGTTTCATCGCCGTAGGCAGCAATGCTGGTTCAGGATAATTCTTACGATCACCTTTTCCACAACATTCATCCTCTGTTAAAGCCTGAAGTTTGTCAGGATCACCAGAAATTTTGTTGTAATCTCTCTGTTGATCACGGTTCCACTCATCCCCTCTAAACTTCATCTCATATATCCGGTCGATGTTGTCTTGGGTGGGCGGTAGTCGCGGGTCTTTCACGGCGGTGATGTCCGGGCGGCGGGTGGGCGGGCCTTGCTCGTCCCGCTCCCAGCCGATCTCCTCGGCGTGGCGGTTGATTTTGCCATATTGCCCCCAATGCCTGCCACCTTCACTGCCATAGGTGGGCGTGCCGCCACGGGTCAGCGGGTTGGGCGGGGCGCAGGTCATGTCGTAGGTAACCTCCGGCCAGTAGCGGGAAACGGGTTCGGCCATGTCAGAGGTTAACAAAGAGGTCAGGCCATTGGCGGCGAGGATGGTATCGGCCACGCAGCTTTGGTAGCGCGGGCCGGTTTGCCCGGTTTTTCTGCTGAACGAGACATTCGGGTCTTTCGCGCAGCAACACATCAGCTCGCAGAGCATTTTCCGGTCAGTCTCCCGCTTGGCCTCGTTCGACATCGGGCCGGGGGTGTCCGGGCATCGCCCAATCAAGGAGTCGTTGCGTAGCCGGTTCATTTCCCCGGCATTCATCAGCGCGTTGATTGCCGCCACGCCGGGCGAGAGCATACCGATGCAACCGGACGGCTTGGCGCATTGGCTGGCGGTTTTTTCCAACTCGTCCATGGTCAGCCTCCTTCCTTTTCTGCGCCGCGTCGGGCCGCGACTTCCCAAATGCCCAATGGCAAGTGCCTGACGATCAGGGCCAAGCGGCTACCCGGTTCGTCCTTACTCGCCAAAAAGGCATCGCGGATGGCGGGCAATTCGTCAAAATGCGGGCCAAACAGTTGCCGCCATGCCAGAAAGGTCACCACGTCGATTTCCCAAGTGAGTCCGTGGTCGACAATCCCGCGCCGCAAGCCTGCCCGGATGAATTCGACCAGTTCGCCACGATCATGCCGCGACGGATCCAGCCCGGCCAAGTCGGAAAGTTGCCTGATGTATTCGTCGATGTGCCGTTCACAGGTAAGGACGCGCATTTCCTGCATTTGCTGTTTGGAGATAATCACCGGAATTGCCCTTGAAGAATGTTGATTAGGCATTATGCCGAATGACTGGGGCATTTGCCATAAAAAAACCCGCGTAGACAGAGTCTACGCGGGTTTGTCCTACTCCAATTCCGTAGAATCGTTCCCACGCTGGAGCGCTCATCGTTATACACAAGTCCCGCTGACCCAAAAACGCCGTCATTCCGGCATGGACTGCCGGAATCCAGAGCCATGGACGGTAACTTGCCGCTTGCACAAGTGCTTGATTCAGGTAAGTTGCCAGCCCCTAGGTTCACATCCTTGTGACTGGATTCCGGCAGTCCATGCCGGAATGACGGGCCTCTTACACTTGTGTATAACGACGAGCGCTGGAGCGTGGGGAACGAAGAAACATTTTTAGAGACTGTAATACATGTCGAACTCGACCGGATGGGTGGACATGCGGAAGCGGGTCACTTCCTGCATCTTCAGTCCGATGTAAGCATCGATCACATCATCGGTGAACACGCCGCCCTTGGTCAGGAACTCGCGGTCTTTGTCCAGTGCGTCCAAGGACATGTCAAACGAGTAGGAAACCTGCGGAATGGCTTTTTCCTCTTCCGGCGGCAGGTCGTACAAGTCCTTGTCCATGGCATCGCCGGGGTGGATCTTGTTCTGGATGCCATCGAGGCCAGCCATCAGCATGGCAGCGAAAGCCAGGTAAGGGTTGGCGGTGGAATCGGGGAAGCGCACTTCGATGCGGCGTCCCTTCGGGTTCTGCACATAGGGAATGCGGATGGAAGCGGAACGGTTGCGGGCGGAGTAAGCCAGCATGACCGGGGCTTCAAAGCCTGGGACTAAGCGCTTGTAGCTGTTGGTGGAAGCATTACAGAAGGCATTCAGGGCATGGGCATGCTTGATGATGCCGCCGATGTAAAACAGCGCGGTTTCGGAAAGGCCGCCGTACAAGTCGCCGGTGAACACATTCTTGCCGTCTTTTGCCAGGGACTGGTGGACGTGCATGCCGCTGCCGTTGTCACCGACCAAGGGCTTGGGCATGAAAGTGGCGGTTTTGCCGAAGGCGTGGGCGACGTTCTGGATGACGTACTTCAACACCAACACTTCGTCGGCCTTCTTCACCAAGGTGCCGAATTGGACGCCGATTTCGCACTGGCCGGCGGTGGCGACTTCATGGTGGTGGACTTCCACGACTTGTCCAAATTCCTCCAAGGTGTTGCACATGGCGGAACGCAGGTCTTGCAGGGAATCGACCGGGGGAACCGGGAAGTAACCGCCCTTGATGCCGGGGCGATGGCCGATGTTGCCGTCTTCGTAGACTTTCTCGGAGTTCCAGCCAGCTTCTTCGGAGTCAATCTTGAAGAAAGCGCCCTGCATCGAGGTGCCCCAACGCACGTCGTCGAATACGAAGAATTCATTTTCGGGCCCGAAAAACGCGGTGTCGGCGATGCCGGTGGATTTCAGATAAGTTTCGGCGCGCTTGGCGATGGAACGGGGGTCGCGCTCGTAGCCCTGCATCGTCGTGGGTTCGATGATGTCGCAACGCAAAATCAGCGTCGTATCATCGAAGAACGGGTCCAGCACGGCAGTGGTCGGGTCGGGCATCAGGATCATGTCGGACTCGTTAATGCCTTTCCAGCCGGCGATGGACGAACCATCGAACATCTTGCCATCTTCGAACAGGTCTTCGTCGATGGTGCTGGCCGGAACCGTGACGTGCTGTTCCTTGCCACGGGTGTCGCAGAAACGGAAATCAACATATCTGACCTCCTTTTCACTAATCATCTGAAGTACGTCTTTGGGTGTCGTCATGCGTTATTCCTCATGGGTTCGTCGAAATTATAATTAAACAGATTGGTATGCATACAGAAATCATACCAACCGACCAGCACCCCGTAATTTATCGGTGGGTGTTGCCTTCTTTTCCATGTGCGCCGAATCACACCTGCTTTTTTGCCCTTCCATGGAGCAGAAAGCATCATTATAAGGCAATTTCGGAAAACTTCATGCGCCACCGAATCCACGGATTCCAGCAACGCCCTGCGCCCCGTGTTCACGCGCTTGCGATTGATGGTCGCGGGTCATTCCCCCAAGCGCAAAAACCGGCAAACGGGCCTGGCCGACCCATGCACCAAACTGATCCCAACCCAAGGGACGGGCATCGGGGTGGCTGGGCGTGGGCAATACCGGGGAGAGCAAGACAAAATCCACGCCGCCCTGTTCCGCTTGACGGATTTCCTCAAGGCAATGGCAGGAAGCCCCCACCCACAACGATCCAGGCAGCGGCCTTTGCTTTAGGCCCGGCAAACGACGACTGTTCAGATGGACCCCCGCCGCACCTGCTTGAAGCACCATTGCAGGATCGGCGTTAAGCACCAAGTCCAGGCCACGCGGCCGGCAAAAATCGACGGCGCGACGGGTCAGTGCCAAGTAGGTGGCAGCATCCGGCGCTGTCACCCGCCATTGCGCCAGTGTGTAAGCGCCTTGGCACAAGCGTTCAAGCTTGGCAAACAGGGCTTCCTCATCTTCCAATCCGCCGCCAACAATAGGATAATACTCAGGCAACCTTGCCGCAGCGACGATGGGCCGGTTGCCTGCCGGGAAATCAAATTGGCGCAACTCGCCAGGCGAAACCCAAAGGATCAGTTGGTTTTCCAATCCCTGCGGCTTGCCACTAAAGGCATCCACCTGCCAAACATCCAGCAATACCTGTTTGTCCCCATAATCGTGGCGAATCTTAATCAAAGGAGTGGCATGTTCAACTGTGATCGCCAATTCTTCGCGCAATTCGCGACTTAGCGCTGCTTCAACCGTCTCATCGGGTTCCAGCTTACCGCCAGGGAACTCCCACAGCCCACCCTGATGCAAATGGTCATGGCGGCGGGCAATCAAAATCTCGCCCAGCCCGTTGCGGACCACGCCGACAGCGACGTGCAAGACGGACGGATGCGACTGGATTATCATGTGATTAAAAGGTGCAATGTTTTGGGGGAAGAATTTTTGCAGTACCGTAACACCATCTGTGCTAAAGTGCATGCTTGCCTATTGAAATTATTGCGCATCTTCGATGTTGGCTGAGGCAATTTTTGCGAAGGGTGTTGTTTAGGATAAAAACCAGGCGGAAGCCTTTTATTCGTCGGGAGACGAATCCAGATTACTAGGAAAATACAATGAAATTGAAACATGCATTTGCGGTTTTGCTACTCTCGGTCTTTTCGATTGGCGGCGCACAGGCGGCCGGTTCGCCGATGAACGAGGATTATACGGGGTTGGCTGCGGCCACCCAGAAAGCGGTCAACACTGGCAAGACGGGTACCGTCGAAGCTTTCGCAGCGGATGCCGAGGCAGCCTTTAAAATTTCAAAGGAGAAACTCACGACTTTGACTTCCCCCTCCATGCAGCGCATCACCGGCAAAATTAAAACCGGTATGAACGAAGCCAAAGCCGGCAAAGTGCCCGAGGCTACGACAGCCTTGGAAGAGGCTTTGGGTATGATGAAAGAAGGCCCCAAGGCACAAAAATTTGGCGGCGGTTCATAATTTCGCGTTGCCATTGCGACTCGTCTGATGAAACCCAAGGGGTGGGGAAGTTCCCCGCCCCTTGGCTTTTAAAGCATCAAAACCCTTGCTTATCAATGTCTTCATCGCGGCAAGCCGGTCATAAATGCTTGGACTTCTGGCTCAAAAAAGCCATTCTACCCCCGCTTTTGCATTGCTTGCTTAGAAACAGAGCAACTCTATTCCGTTCAAACACCACACCCATCGTCTAGTTCTTAATCACAGTGGATTTCTACCAAATATCTATTGTGATACAATCAATTCGCTGTGGACACCTGAGTAATTAAGTAGGGTGTCAACCCAAAGATAGGGGCAACAGGAGAAGGATATTCTGAGGGATTTTTCATTGTAACCTTCACTTTTTGGTCGAATCGGTACACACTTATGTCAAATATCACTGATCGTATTTTCCAAGGGGGAGCCAATCATTTTGGCGAAGAAGAATGGTTCTACCGGGCGCGTGAGGGCATCGGTGGGCCGTACCATTCCAAAGATGATGCAGTTTTAGCCTTGCATTCTTTCATTGCCTATTGCAAGGCACATGGCTTTAATGGGGGCAGGGACGCGGGTTGAAAATTTGTTTGCCCGATATTAGCTTCCACACCTGCCTGCCAAAATATGCTGGGAATATATGGGGGTACATTCGATCCGGTGCATTATGGTCACTTGCGTACTGCACTGGAAGTGAAGGAGGCTTTAGGCATCACTGATTTGCGTTTTCTGCCTTGCCGTTCGCCGCCCCATCGCGGTTCGCCCTGCGCCAGCCCGGAACAGCGGTTAACCATGCTGGAACTGGCTTTGCAGAATGCGGGCAGTGGATTTTCTGTTGATCGGCGCGAATTGGACAGGGAAGGTCTGTCATACATGGTCGATACTCTGACATCGCTACGCGCGGAAGTCGCCGACCAGCCTATTTGCCTCATCCTTGGCTTGGATGCGTTTGCCGCCATCCCTGCGTGGCATCGTTGGCGGGATTTATTCAACCTAGCCCATCTTGCCGTCATGCAAAGACCGGACTCGCCAGACCCTGTCTGGGCCAGGGAAATTTCAGACATCGTGATGGAAAGGCGTGTGAATGACCCTCGCGATTTACAAGCCAGTCCGTTCGGCAAAATTGTTTTTCTCAAAGTATCCCAATTAGCCATTTCAGCCACCGCAATCAGGCACTTGATCGCATGCGGGAGATGCGCCCGCTATCTGTTGCCTGACCCAGTGCTGGCAATGATTCAGTCAACGGGGCTTTATTGCCCACCGAAGACTGAACCCGGCAATTAAGCCTTTTTGACCCCGAATTTCCCACCCCGCCCAAGAACCGATCCATTCCAGAAAGGGTTCCGGGTTGATATTTCGCACGGTCAAGGGCTTTAGTGCCCGGTTTTCCTACCGCTAGGAAGGTTCGTTAAAATCGACGCCTAGAATGTCCCAGCTTTTATCGTCACCGAGTTCGCCACCGTTGTATTTAATTTTGCACGCGTATTTCCTCTGGACGGCAGATTGTTCCGGCGAAGTGATGATCACTGTGGAACGGATGAGGTAAGCCCTGCCGCCCAAAGCCCATGCCTCGTATTCTTTAGCGGAGAATTGCGAGGTTTCTGGAACATGCTTGTCTGCCAACATCACGGCCTTGCACTGCTTAAATGCCTCGTCACTGCGTTGATTACTGATTTTCCCCAATTCTTCCTGCTCCTCATCCTTCTCGAAGAAAATACTCGATTGAACCACTGCCATCACAGCGGGCAAGATGAGCTTCTGCAACGAAAAATAAAGTGCGCCAATGAACAGGATGAGCAGAACCATGGACCAGACTTTAGGGAGCTTGGCAATTTTTTCTTGGAATGTATTTGGCATGTCTTTCCTCTAGGGTTGATACAATGGATACCGAAGATGAGGGCGAACGGCCCGCGTTTCATGTATTCGGCGACCCTCTTTACTCAAAGTCTTTGTTTCGGTTTGGCGGGAATTTTACGGAAAAGTTCAGGGAAACTATGCGACAGGCACACAAAAAAGTATGAATTGCTTTCTTGTTCGATTTGTGAGTGGACGGATTGGGTTGAAAGCTGATGTTACGCGTGAACCTGGGGCTGGAGCGTCAAAGCTTGCTTTGACTGGCAAGGCTTGCCTTGCCCCTGCCTGCCTGCGACAGGCGGTCAAAGCTTGCTTTGACTGGCAAGGCTTGCCCCTGCCTGCCTGCGACAGGGGGTCAAAGCAAGCTTTGACGCTCCATGCGTAACATCAGTCAATAACTTTCCCCAACCGTCATGGTGTGACTATTTTTTAACATGGCATTAAAGAAGATCATGAAAAAATCTTTTGTCATCTATAATGGTGGGATTTGCCAGCCAGTGTCCCCCACATGTCCGAACCGCTCAACGAGTTGAATCGCCGGCGCACTTTCGCCATCATCTCCCACCCCGACGCAGGTAAAACCACGCTGACCGAAAAACTGCTGCTCTTCGGCGGTGCAATCCAGTTGGCGGGGTCGGTCAAAAGCCGCAAGGCCGCCCGTCACGCCACCTCCGATTGGATGGAGATGGAAAAGCAGCGAGGCATCTCTGTCACCACTTCCGTCATGCAGTTCGAGCATAAGGATTGCATCCTCAACCTTTTGGACACGCCAGGCCATGAGGACTTTTCCGAGGACACCTACCGGACATTGACTGCGGTGGACTCCGCGTTGATGGTCATTGACAGCGGCAAAGGCGTGGAAGACCGCACAGTGAAGTTGATGGAGGTTTGCCGGTTGCGCGACACCCCCATCCTGACATTCATCAACAAGCTGGATCGCGAAGGCCGCGAACCCATCGATTTGCTGGATGAAATCGAAGACATACTGAAAATACAATGCTCTCCAATGACTTGGCCCATTGGCATGGGCAAACGATTCAAGGGTGTTTACAACCTGATCGAAGATTCGGTGCATTTGTTCAGTTCTTCCCACGGCGACAAGATCATCAAGGGCGAGATCATTGCAGGAATCGACAATCCAAAACTGGACGGTGTGCTGGGGGATATGGCGGACGAGTTGAGGTTGGACATTGAGTTGGTCAGGGGTGCAAGCCATGGGTTCATCCTTGATGACTATCTTGCCGGCAAGCAAACGCCAGTTTTTTTCGGTTCGGCAATCAATAACTTTGGCGTGCTGGAATTGCTCGATGCCTTTGCCGATTTCGCACCGCCGCCCAAACCGCGCCAGGCACTTGAGCGCATGGTGAATTCCGAGGACGAAAATTTTAGCGGGTTTGTTTTCAAGATTCAGGCGAACATGGACCCGGCCCATCGCGATCGCATTGCCTTTCTCCGCATCTGCTCGGGCAAATACGACAAGGGGATGAAGATTTTCCATGTCCGCACCGGCAAGCATGTGCAAATCGCCAATGCCATCACCTTTCAGGCCGATAGCCGGAAGAGCGTGGAAGAGGCGTTTGCCGGCGACATCATCGGCCTGTACAACCATGGCACGATACAGGTGGGCGACACCTTCACCCAAGGCGAATCGTTGAAATATGAGGGGGTGCCCTATTTTGCACCGGAACTGTTTCGCCGGGTGGTGTTGAAAGACCCGCTGCGCGCCAAGGCTTTGCAAAAAGGCTTGCAGCAATTGACCGAAGAGGGTGCCACCCAGTTGTTCAAGCCCCTGAGGAACAACGACCTGATCTTGGGTGCGGTGGGGGTGCTGCAATTTGACGTGACCGCCTTCCGCTTGAAATCCGAGTACAACGTCGAATGTGTCTACGATAACATAGCCGTCACCACCGCCCGCTGGGTGACCTGCAAAGACCCGAAGAAACTGGAAGAATTCAAGAAAAAAGCCTTCGACAACCTCGCCGAGGACGGCAGTGGATACTTGGTTTATCTGGCTACCAGCCGAGTCAACCTGTCATTGACCATAGATCGCTGGCCTGACGTTCACTTCAGCGCCACGCGAGAATTATGAGTGAGGCTCCCGGCATCATGAACGACAAAATCGAGCAGGAGCGTCAACAGCTTTTCGATGACTTCCAGGCGCTGTCCAGCCCGGACAAGGCAGCGGTCAAGTTATTGGCGATCAATTGGATGCCCTTGGGCAAAACACAAATCTTAACCACTTTACGCAAGACCTTGGGCCCCACTGGGATAAAAAACATCGACTTCGCCGGACTGCGCAAAAACAAACTGCTGGTTTTGAGCAAAGACTGGAATGGCGAACAACTGCGCTGCAACCCGTTGATTATCGAACTTGTGGCCCGTTATTCGGTTATCGACAACACGTTCAACCTCTATGCGGACTTGGCCCATGTGGCGGCACCGCTACAAAGAAGTTATCAGCCTCTGGGAAAGAATGAATATTTTTTCCGCACCGAGGATGAATTGATACGCGAAACCCGATTGGGGATGTACTGGCGGGATGAGGCTTACATTGCCTCCCTGTTCCGTATGTTGGAAAAGCATCGTTACGGTCATTTCCAAGGCTCCACGCGCAGTTGGACGGACCCGTCGCCGGTTTACGCGATGGTCTGTTCCAACCCCTTCGATGCAGAATGGTTCCTCGGGCTTCCTGGCGGGATTCGCTTAAAGGCGCTGCCCAACACCCTCTCCCTGCTATTGGATGATTGGCGTTGCAACGGACAGGCTATGTCCCTGCTTTTGGAGGGTTGCACATCCATCGGCGCACCCCAAGAATGGGTTGCCCAAGCCGCCATGATTGCGATTTGCCAGGGTGCCTGGGATACCGCCGAAACCTTGTTGGCGCAGAGCCCCGGCAATTCCACCCATTACGGGTTGCGTGGCCTGCTTGCCCTGTTGCGCGGCAATATAAATGCTTCGATCAAACTTTTTCAGGAGGGCCTAGTCTTGTTGCGCAGGGAGCAGGGTACAATCAAGGGCTTGTTTCCAGGATGCATCGGCTTGTTCCATATTTTTGCCCTCTACCAGCGCAATGCCTCCGGCGATTTGGATGAGGCGGGGAAATTGATGGTGCAAGGCATGGACAATGCCCGTTTCCGTCCGGCCTATGAACTGTTGGGCTGGGTGCCTATGTTGGAGTTGGACGAGAAAATCGTTTTGCCCAAAGTGCATGAGCAATTGCGCCGGGCGAGTCAAACCCCCTGGCCTTTCTGGATAGGTTTGCTGGTGCTGGTGCGCTACCAGCCCCATCAGGCACTCGCCGAATATTTGCCGGCCCTATCACGCTTTAGCGAACAGGCTGGGAGCCATGGGTTAAATTGGTTAGCGGCAGAAATGGCCGGGTTGATCGCCAAGGCGGATACGAAAGCAAGCGACCAACACCACCAAGCCGCAGCCTTTGAAGCGCAAATGGGCTGCAAACTTCTGCTCAACCGCATCCAACGCGAGGAACTCTGGGAGCGTGCCTTAAAGGCCATCTCCAACACGGCGTCAAAACCCAGGGAAAGCAAGGAAAAACCGCCCGCCGAAACAAGGCTGGCTTGGTATGTCACACCAGACTCATATTATTCAATCGGTTATAAGATCGAAATCAGGGAGCAAACCCGCAACAGCAAGGGAGGATGGAGCAAAGGCAAGTCCATGTCATTTAAACGCCTACGCGAGAATGCCTCCGAAATTCCCGGATTGAACGAGCAGGATGTCCGCACCCTGACGCACATCAGCTTGGATCGTTGGAACAATGCCTACCACTTGGGTGAGCGCGGCTGGCTGGCATTGGCCGGGCATCCCAACGTCTTCTGGAAGGACAGTGGGGTTTCCTTGGAATTGGTGACTGCCGAGCCAGAACTGCGGGTCAAGAAACTGCCCAAATCCGAACAGGTGCGCATCGAGTTTTGGCCCGAATTCAATTCTGATCAGAAAGTGGTCATCACCAAGGACGGGCTTACCCGTTTGAAAATCATCGAACTCAAGCCTGAGCACCATCGGCTCACTGCCATCATCGGCGACGGGTTGGACGCGCCGCTGATTGCCCAGGAACGCATTCTTGAAAGCCTAAGTTCGGTGTCTTCCCTGGTCACCATCCATTCCGACATCGGCGGGGCCGAACTGGCCGCTGCCGAGACGGTGGAGGCCGACCCGCGTCCGCGCCTACAGTTGGTGCCCGAAGAGGAAGGGCTGCGGATTGCCTTGTTGGTGCGGCCTTTCGGGGAACAAGGCTCTTATCACGCACCCGGTGCGGGTGGCACCGGGCTGATCGCTGAGATCGGCGGCAAGCGACTGCAAACCCAGCGCGACCTCGACCAAGAAAGGAAATTGGCCGATGAAGTCCTCTCGCTCTGCCCGGCTTTGCAAGATAAGGCGGAGGAGACCCAGTCTTGGCAGTGGCTTGCCCATGATGCCGAAAGCAGCTTGGAAGTGCTGTTGGAACTGCATGAAATCGGCGACAAGGCACTGGTGGAATGGCCCCAAGGTGAAAAATTCAAACTATTGGGCCAGGCAGGCTTGGGCCGCTTCAGCGTCAAAGTCCAACAACACCGGGACTGGTTCAGCCTCAGCGGCGAGTTGAAGCTAGACAATGGCGAGATCGTCAACATGCAGCGCTTGCTAGAGTTGACGGCAGGCACGCGAAGCAAGTTTATCCGCCTGGATGAAAACCGGTTTGTCGCACTGACTGATGCCTTCCGCAAGCGCCTGGACGATCTGCGCAGTTATTCAGAAAAACATGGCAAAGACCAGCGCCTCAACGCCCTGGCCTTGCCGGTCATGGAGGAAATCGCCGAGGAAGTGGGCGAATTCAAAGGGGATTCCGCCTGGCGCAAACAGGTGGATCGTCTGCGTCAAGCCGAAAAGTTCCAGCCAAAATTACCCTCCACCCTGCAAGCCGAACTGCGCGATTACCAGCAGGAGGGCTTCGAGTGGCTGTCGCGCCTGGCGGCTTGGGGCGTGGGGGCCTGTCTGGCCGACGACATGGGCTTGGGCAAAACCCTGCAAGCCATCGCCGTGATGCTGACTCGCGCCGGCGAAGGTCCCAGTTTAGTCATCGCCCCGACCTCGGTATGCTTTAACTGGCAAAACGAATTGGCCCGTTTTGCGCCCACTTTCAACGTCCGCGTACTCGGATCAAGTGATCGTCAACAACTCGTCGAAAGCTTGCAGCCTTGGGATTTGTTGATTTGCAGTTATGGCCTGCTGCAACAAGAAACAGTCGGGGAATTATTGGCTACTGTGAAATTCCGCACCATCGTCCTCGATGAAGCCCAACTCATCAAAAACCCCGCCACCAAACGCTCCCAACAAGCCATGGCCTTACAGGGGGATTTCAAGCTCATCACCACCGGCACCCCGATTGAAAACCACCTAGGCGAACTGTGGAACCTGATGCGCTTCATCAATCCCGGCCTGTTGGGTTCGCTGGAAAGCTTCAACCGCCGCTTTGCCGGGCCCATCGAACGCACCCAAGACCGCGAGGTCAAGCACCGGTTGAAAAAGCTTATTCAGCCTTTCATGCTGCGCCGGACCAAATCCCAAGTGTTGGACGAGTTGCCGCCACGCACCGAAATCGAACTTCAGGTCGAACTGAGCGAACAGGAGGCGACCTTCTACGAAGCCTTGCGCCGTAAGTTGGTGGACGATTTGTCCGATGTCGAAAGCTCCATCGAGGACAAGCGCTTCAAAGTGTTGGCCGCCATCACCAAACTGCGCCGCGCCTGCTGCAACCCGCAACTGGTGGCCCCCGGCCTTGGGTTGCCCAGCAGCAAACTGGAACTGTTCGCCGGAGTGCTGGACGAATTGTTGGAAAATCGCCACAAAGCCTTGGTGTTCAGCCAGTTTGTAGACCATCTCAGCATCCTCCGCGCCCATCTGGACGAAAAAGGCATCGCCTACCAATACCTCGACGGCCAAACCCCTGCGCCGGAACGCAAGAAACGGGTGGAAGCTTTCCAAGCCGGCCAAGGCGATGTCTTCCTCATCAGCCTCAAAGCCGGCGGCGTCGGCCTCAACCTGACGGCGGCGGATTATGTCATCCACATGGACCCGTGGTGGAACCCGGCAGTGGAAGACCAAGCCTCCGACCGCGCCCACCGCATCGGCCAGCAACGCCCGGTCACGGTTTACCGTCTGGTCACCAAAGGCACCATCGAAGAGCAGATTGTCTCCCTGCATCGGCAAAAGCGCGACCTCGCCGACAGTTTGTTGGAAGGCGGCGAAATCAGCGGTAAGATTGGCGCGGAAGATTTGTTGGAGTTGATGCGGGGTTGAGACACTTACCCACTGATGTTACGCAGCATTTTTGCAGGAGCGCCAAAGCTTGCTTTGGCATTGGGGCTGGAGCGCCAAAGCTTGCTTTGGCAACGTATCTGTCAAGGCTTCGCCTTGATGTCAAAGCAAGCTTTGACGCTCCATCGTTATCCGGCTTAAACAAACTATGAGAAAACCATGAACACTGCTTCGCTGCTTTGGGGTTTATTATTCGGGTCCATCGGCCTGGGCTTCTTCATCTACGGCAAAAAACAGCAGGCCATCGTCCCACTGGTCTGCGGCTTGGCTTTGATGGTTTCCCCCTATTTCATTACCAATACCCTGGCCCTTGTCGCCATTGGCGGCGCACTCATGGCAGTGCCTTATTTCTTCAGGCTCTGAGCCATCAAACATGCCAGCCCGTTACGACGTATTCCTCAGCTACCACTGGCGCGACCAAACGCCGGTCCACGCCTTGGCGGAAAAGCTGCGGAATCAAAACCTGCACGTTTTCCTGGACCGCTGGTATCTGACCCCCGGCCAGCTTTGGCCTGAACTGTTGGAACAGGCACTTGCCACCTGCGGCGCGGTGGCGGTGTGCATCGGGCCGGGGGAAATGGGTTCTTGGCAACAACGGGAGCAGCATTACGCCTTGGACCGCCAGACCAGGGAAAAAGGCTTTCCGGTGATTCCGGTGCTAATGCCGGGGGCGGAACCGCCGCTAGGCTTCATCCGTCAAAACACTTGGGTGGATTTCCGCACCGGCCTGTCTGATGACCTTCCCCTGCAACTCCTCGCCGCCGCCGTGCGTCGCGAACCGCCCGGTGCGCTGCTGCGCGAACGCCAGCTTGAGACCTTGGCGACCATTTGCCCTTATCGGGGGCTGCAATTTTTCCGCGAAGAAGATGCCGCGTTTTTATTTGGCCGCGATGCCGCCATTGAAACCTTGTATAAAGCCCTGCAACAGCGCCCGTTCATTGCCTTGGTCGGCCCCTCGGGCAGCGGCAAATCGTCGGTGGTCCGCGCCGGGTTGTGTCCCAAGCTGCGGCAGGAAAGACTGGCCCCTTGGGAAATCGCCACGCTGGTTCCCGGCGGCCGGCCGTTCCACCATCTGGCGGGGGTTCTGTTGCCGTTGCTGCAAACGGATTTACGCGAAGTCGACCGGCTGGACGAAACCGCCAAACTGGCCCAAAAGCTGACGGCCGGCGCGATTGAATTGCGCGATGTCATTCAACGCATTTTGGAAAAACAAACAGGGACACGGCGTTTTCTGCTGGTGGTGGACCAATGGGAAGAACTCTACACCCATGGCCGGATGGACGGCAAAATCGCCCAAGAGTCCAGCACCTTCATCGACCAGTTGTTGCAAGCGACCGCCACCGGCCCGTTGACGGTGCTGCTGACCCTGCGGGCCGATTTCATGGGCGATGCGATTGGCTACCGGCCCTTGTCCGACCGCTTGCAAGACGGGCAAGTCAATTTAGCCCCGATGAACCCGGAGGAATTGTTTTCGGCCATCACCCAACCCGCCGCCCTGCTGCAAACTGGTTTTGAATCCGGTCTGGCGGAGCGCATCATCAAAGCGGTTGACAACCAGCCCGGCCATCTGCCCTTGGTGGAGTTTGTGTTGCAACGCTTGTGGGAGGCAGTAGGCCGGAATAAGCCCGCCCCAGCGGGCGTTTCCGGCGAACTGTCAGGCCAAATGCCGGAAACGGTCGTTGCACGACCTTATTCCGGCCTACCTCACAAGCTTAATTCAACGGGCGGAATGCTGCGCCATCAGGACTACGAAGCCATGGGCGAGTTGGAAGGGTCCATCGCCCACACCGCCGATGAGGTTTACCAGCGCTTGCCCGCGTCCGAGCAACCGAAAGTGGAAAAATTGTTCCTGCAATTGGTGCAAGTCAGCGAAACCGCCGCCCCTACCCGCCGCCGCGCCCATTGGTCCGAATGGGACGAAGCCAGTCGATCAATTGTCCGCCGCCTAGCCGATGCGCGTTTGCTGGTGACCAGTGCCGACACGGTGGAAGTGGCCCACGAAGCCTTGATCCGCCATTGGCAGACCTTGCGCGGCTGGCTTGATCAGCACCAAGAATTCCTGCTCTGGCGCAAACGCTTACAGGAAGCCATGGAAGCCTGGGACAAGGCCAAACGCGATACTGCCGCGCTGTTGTCCGGGGCGAGGCTCAAAGAAGCGGAACGTTGGCAGAAACAACGCGAGGATTTGACCAGGCCGGAAGCGGCGTTCATCCGCTTGGGCTTGCGGCGGCAGCGCAAGAACCGAGTCTTGGCGGCAGGTTTGGCGACTGCGCTGCTACTGGGCGTGAGCTTTGCCGGTTATGTCGTGCAAGAACGCATCACTTGGCGGGCCGGATTTTATATCTGGCTGGCCAAAGCGGGGATTTATTACCTGCATCCTGCGATGGTGGACATACCCGGCGGTTCATTCATGATGGGTTCGTCGGATACGGATGAACGGGGTGATAAAAACGAACGACCGCAACATAAGGTGACGATTAAGCCATTTCAAATGGGCCGTTATGAAGTCACCTTCGACGAGTATGATGTGTTCTCGCACTTAATCAAAAAAGAAGGCGGCTGTGCTCATGGTCATGAAATCAATCGGACAGTGGGCGACGAAGGCTGGGGCCGGGGGGAGCAACCCGTCATCAATGTGTCTTGGGACGATGCCGTCTGCTATGCGCAATGGCTGTCCAAGCATACACCTGAAACCTATCGCCTGCCCAGTGAGGCTGAATGGGAATATGCGGCCAGGGCTAGGACTGACACGGCTTATTGGTGGGGCGATGAAATCGGCAAAAATCAAGCGAATTGTAGCGGTTGCGGCAGTCAATGGGATGGCAAGCAAACCGCCCCGGTGGGTTCATTCCCGGCCAATCCCTTTGGTCTGCATGACACTGCGGGCAATGTGATGGAATGGGTGGCGGACTGCCGGCATGAAGACTACCAGAATGCACCCGCAGACGGTTCTGTTTGGCAGGGTGGGGATTGCGAACGGCGTGTGGCGCGCGGCGGCTCCTGGGACCACCTCCGGGACGATGCGCGCGCCGCCTACCGCAGCTACAACCATCCAGACAACCGTAGCAACCTCATCGGTTTCCGTTTGGTGTGTGTCGCCCCCATCCTGAAGCACTGAACACTGGCACTCTGATCTCTGTCGCTCTGCTTTGCTGTTCACTGGCTTTTGCTCTTGATCTTGCCTTTCCTAAGCCGCGTAGCGGTCGCGATTTTTTTTGTGCCCGTTGCCAAGCTCCTGCTCTCATCGTTATACACAAGTGGTTGAAACCCGTCATTCCGGCATGGACTGCCGGAATCCAGTCACAGGGAGGTGAATCTGCGGGTTGATGTGTATCTTGAATCAAACACTTACATAACGGCGAGTTACCGTCCATGGCACTGGATTCCTGCATCCCTGCTGGAATGACGGCATTTTCGGTTTGGCGGGACTTGTGTATAACGACGAGATATCCTGTTTGGGAATGCGGCTTGGGAAGCCCCGGCTTCCCAAGACAAGGCAAGCCAGGGCTTGCAAGGCCGGGGTTCCCAAGCTGGGGATCTCATTAATACACAAATCGTTGCGGGAGTAGCGGAACCCCAAAGGGGTTCAAGCCAAAAGCCTAAGGGTTGAGCGAAGCGACACCCCCGGACGGCAAACCGAATAAAATATCGACCCCGGAGGGGTCGCAGTCTTTCCGGCGCGGCCTAGGATAACACCGGTCTGAACCTAGCATGTGCAGCGTTTACGGAAGAGCGCCTAGGTTCTTGGACCGATTACTGCGACCCCTCCGGGGTCGTGGGTCTTTTTTCCGCATTATCCGGGGGTGTCGCTTCGCTCAACCCCCGGCTAATAGCTAGCAACCCTCCGGGTTGCAATAGATCTGCAGCCGTACACCTGTGTATAACGATGAGAGATCCTGCTTGGGAATGCAGCTTGGGAAGCCCCGGCTTCCCAGTATGGGCAAGCCAGGGCTTGTAAGGCCGGGGCTCCCAAGCTGGAGCTTGGGAACCAGCGCAAAAGCCGTGGGAACGATGCCAAATCCCTTTTACTCGCAATCCCCCATTTCCAACAAGGCCGTTTCGTAGGCGCTTTCATCGTCGGGGTTCTTCTTCATGTTGGCCTTCAACGCATTCATCTTGTCCTCCGTGGGCTTCAGGCGTTTGTTGATGGCATCAAGTTCCGGCCCCAACGCGCTCAGCTTGGCTTGATCGTGATGCTGATGCGCCACCAGCAACTGGACTTGGATTTTTTGCTTGTCACATTCCTCCGCCCGGTGTTGCTTGGTTAACTCAATGGCCGCCGCAACATCGGGGTTGACTGCGAAAGCCGCCGCGGAAAAAAAGAATGGGGCGGCAACAGCGGAAAGCAATAGTGTGAACGGGTATTTACCCATGGAATGCCTCTTTTTGGTTGTGATTGTTAAAGCTTGGGTGATTTTCGATGAAGAATACCCCCTGTACGGGTGAAGACATTCTCGTAAATGTCCTTAGGTGATTCCCGAGAAAGGGCATCCCATCAAGAATCTGATCCGTAGAAAAAAATAGAGTCCACGAAAGACACGAAAAGCACGAACAAAAGCAAGATTCGTTCGTGCCTTTCGTGTTTTTCGTGGACGATTCTTTTGGTGGATTCATTATTGGAATTCACCTTATCCCTTGGCCGATCCTGTTTCCCAAGCTGTCATCATATGCGGCTCTTTGGTCGAAGTGCAAACAAAAAGAGGCAGGCCGTAGGCCGGGTTGCACTGGAAGTGCTTTCATCCCTAGCGTTGAAACGAAAAATTGCATATAATAACCAAAGATTGCCGGGATGGCGGAACTGGTAGACGCACCAGACTCAAAATCTGGCGATGGTGACATCGTGCCGGTTCGACTCCGGCTCTCGGTACCAAATAAAACAAGGGCTTGCCTGTCATGGGTAGGCCCTTTTTTTCTGCCTCGATGGGTTGGGCCCACCTAGGGCCATGCGGCATCGAAGCTGTCCAAAGCAGCCATGTAGCGCCGGTTGCCCTGAGACTTGCTATAGTTTACATAGCCAACTGGGGCTTTCCAGTGATCTGTTTTGGAGAAAACGTCAATGTCAGACAATCGCATTTTATTGGTGGAAGACGAAATCATCTTCGCAGAGATTATCGAGGAGATTCTGGCCGATGCCGGCTTCAGCGTTCGACATGCCGCGGATGGGCAGGCAGCCTGGGAGATTCTCGAGGGTGGCGATATCGCTTTCGATGCCATCCTGCTGGACCGCCTGATGCCCCGCATGGGTGGCATCGAACTGTTGGGGAAAATCAAGGGGAACCCCCTGCTTGATCAGATTCCCGTCATCATGGAAACAGGCTCGGGCGATGCAGCCAGTGTGCAGGAAGGGCTTGACGCTGGCGCCTATTACTATCTGATCAAACCGTTTGAATCCAAGGTTCTGTTGAGCATCGTCGGGGCGGCGGTTGCCCAATACCGCGAACACCAGGCCATGCAGGAAAGTTTAAGGCTGGCGGAACGGCCCTTCACCTTTCTGGATAACGGCGTCTTTCATTTCCAGACCCTCGAAGACGCTTGCCTGTTGGCTAATTTTTTTGCCCATGCCTGTCCAAAACCTGAAAAGGCCATCCTCGGCTTGCGGGAACTGTTGATCAATGCCGTGGAGCATGGCAATTTAGGCATCACCTACCAAGAGAAGGGAGATTTAATCGACGACGATTTGATGCACCGGGAAATTGCCAGGCGTTTGGGCCTTGAGGAATACCGCAACAAATATGTGGAGGTGGTTTTCGAGCGCAAACCAGACGAATTGGCTTTCACCATCCGCGACCAAGGCCAAGGCTTCGAATGGGAACGCTACCTGGATTTCGACCCCGAGCGCGTGTTCGACCCCAATGGCCGGGGCATCGCAATGGCGCGCACGACGAGTTTCGACTCCATCGAATATCAGGGCAACGGCAATACCGTGGTCGCCACGGTAAACCTTCCGGCGGTAAGTTAGCCAAAGAGCCCGCATGAAAGCAACAGATGGCAAGCCTCCAGTAATCCCCGCCCAAATTCAACCAGAGCCACCGCCCAAAGCACCCTCACGTTGGTTGCGATTGGGTTGGGTCATCCTCGCGTTGCTGCCGGCTCTTTTCCTTGGGGGAATCGGTGGCTATGCCTTCTCAAAGGCCAGGTACTCGATCAAGGAAGAGATTCAACAGACCCTCGCCACCATTGCCGAACAAAAAACCCGCGAGATTGATCTCTGGCTGTCTGGCATTCGCCAAGATGCGATTCTCTTCTGTGACCAAACTTACTTGTCCGAGTTGGTGGCTCGTTGGTTTCACAGCGGACAGAAGGATGCAGCCGTGGAAAATACAATCCGGGTCCGGCTGGGGCAGATACTGAAAAACCGCCATTACAGCAGCCTCGCCGTGTTTGACCTGCAAGGCCGACCCGTTTTGACGATGGGCGATCCCGATGCTGCCGAACACAGCCCGCTTGCCCTGGAGGTGATCCGCCATGGCGAGCCAAAGTTTGTCGATTTGCATGGCAGTGTTAGCGGCCTGATCGAGTTGGGGGTGCTTTCACCGCTCATTGACCATGGCGGACACACCATTGGTGCTTTGTACCTGGCTCTTGATGCGGCTGACTACCTTTACCCCTTGCTGCAATCTTGGCCTATCCCCCATGCCACGGCGGAAACGATACTGGTTAGGCGTGATGGCCAAGCGATTGAATTCATCAGCCCTTTGCACTTGCTCAACATTCCTGCTTTGACCAAGCGAGTCCCCATCAATACTCCCAATTTGCCCGCCTCGGCCGCTTTTCAGGGATTTCGAGGAATTTATGAAAAGGGCACGGATTACCGTGGCAAGCGAATCTTGTCCTATGTCGCCGCGGTTAATGGAACGCCATGGGTCATGGTGGCCAAGATGGACATCGATGAGGCTTATGCCAGGATTCACCGCTTAGGCTGGTACTCCGGGGCAGCCTTTGCCATTGCTCTTTTTTCAATCTACTGGGGTGCATGGCTGTTTTGGCGAAACCACAGTTTGAAACATCGGTTGTTGGTAGCCGCAGCCCAACAGGCACAGCGTCAAAGCGAGGACTGCCATAGGGACACGCTTAACGTTGAACTTGAAGGACTCGTCCGGGAAAGGACGGCGGAATTGCAATCGGTGATTGACCAACTCTCCGTTGCCACCAAGGCGGCGGAAATCGGCATTTGGGATTGGTGGGTCCAGGAAGACCGCTTGGTCTGGGATGACCGCATGTTTGCCCTTTACGGAATCAATGCGGGCGATTTTTGCTCTGCCTATGAAGCTTGGATTCATGCACTGCATCCTGATGACAAGCAACGCGCCGATGGTGAAGTCAAGCAAGCCCTGTCAGGCCAAGCCGAATTCCGCACCGAGTTCCGCATCATTTGGCCCGATAAGTCGGTTCACCACATCATGGCTTTTGCCAGGGTCCTTCGAGATGAAATCGGTAGTCCATTGCGCATGATTGGAGTCAACATGGATGTCACCGACAAGATTCAGGCGGCACAGGAGATGGCAGAAAAGGAGATGCGCTGGCTTGTCGCACTGGAAAGCCATGACATGGGTGTCTGGGATTGGCATTTGGACACCGACAATGTGCTTTTCTCAACCCGCTGGAAGACGATGCTGGGTTATTCCGAGGACGGGATTGAAGGTAATTTATCTGCCTGGAAGCGGCTGATCCATCCTGATGACGAGCCAGGCGTGATGCGGACATTGCAGGATTATTTTGACGGCAACCAACCCTACTACCGGGCCGATATCCGCCTTCGCACCAAGGAAGGCGGTTATCGCTGGATATACACCTGCGGAAAAGTGACGGATTGGTCGCCTGATGGAAAACCGTTGCGGATGATTGGGACGCACACCGACATTGACCGGAAGAAACGGACTGAAATGGAGAACCAGAGGCTGGCTTCCATTATCGATGCAAGCAGTGATCTGATTTTAATAGCAGATTCGACAAGAAAAATTGCTTATGTCAACCCCGCCAGTTGCGCGCTCCTAGGGATAGAATCCAATGAAAATTTGGCGAATCTGCGCATTCGTGACCTTCATCCCCGTTGGGCTTACGAAATTGTATCAGGCGTAGGCTCGTCCATTGCCATTGACCAAGGCACTTGGACGGGTGAAACAGCGTTGCTGACCAGGGATGGACGGGAAGTGCCTGTATCGCAAATGATCATTGCCAAGAAAAAAACCGATGGAAGCGACGAAATCGAATTTTTTGCGACCATTGCCCGTGATATTAGCAAGGCCAAAAGGGTGGAGGCTAGTTTGCGGGATAGTGAGGCAAGGTTGGACTTCGCCCTGCAAAACAGCCAAATCGGGGCATGGGAGATGAACCTGCAGGATATCTCCACACATCACACACTTATCCACGACCGGATTTATGGCTATGAGACGATGTTGCCTTGCTGGAACTACGGGATATTCCTCGAACACGTTCTGCCGGAGGACCGAGCTGAGGTGGACAGAACCTTCCGTGAGGCAATGGAAACGAAGGCCGAATGGAGCTTTGAGTTCCGCATCCGCCGCGCCGATGGCGAAGTGCGGTGGGTTTATGCGGCTGGCGGTCATTTGCGAAACGCGGAAGGCACACCCGGGCGGGTCTCGGGCATCGTGCAGGACATCACCGACCGCAAGCGGATTGTAGATGCGCTTGCCCAGGCAAAAGAGGCCGCCGAAGCTGCCAGCCGGGCCAAAAGCGCATTCCTGGCGAACATGAGCCACGAAATACGCACGCCATTGAACAGCATAATAGGGAAGGCACAACTGATGAAAACGCAGGGCTTGGATGATAAGGCCAAGGGACAGCGTTTATCCATCTTGAATGCCGCACAACATCTACTGTCCATCGTCAACGATATCTTGGACCTATCCAAAATCGAGGCGGGCAAACTAAGGCTGGAAATAGCCGACTTCCCGGTTCGCGATAAAATCGAAGAGGTCGTCAATTTGCTGGGGGAAAAGGCAGACGAAGCGGGAGTCGTGCTGGCCGTTGACATTGAACCCACTCTTCCCCCGGTGCTTAGGGGGGACAAGAGGCGCATACGGCAGATATTGTTCAACCTGGTCGGCAACGCGGTGAAATTCACCGAAAAAGGCACTGTCACTGTCAGGGCTAAACGAATGGGTTCAGGCGACGGACAACTCCTAGTGCGGTTCGAGGTGCAGGATGCTGGCATTGGCATTTCACCCGAAGATCAGCAACGCTTGTTCGCACATTTCGAGCAGGCAGACAACCAGAACACTCGAACCTATGGCGGGACCGGGCTTGGGCTTGCCATCTGCAAAAGATTGGCGGAACAGATGGGCGGAAATATCGGCGTCACCAGTGAAGTCGGGGTTGGCAGCCTGTTTTGGTTCGCCATTCCTTTAACCGAAGGCTCGAATGCCCCCGTTGTGTCAGAGGGGACTTTGACAGCGGAGGGACTGGCTTTGCGGCTTTCCCAAGAATATAGTGATGCGCGGGTGTTGCTGGTTGAAGACAATTTGACCAACCAGGAAATTGCCGTGGAACTGCTACAGGAAGCGGGCATTGCGGCGGATTTGGCTTTGAACGGCGAAGAGGGGGTCGACAGGGCGGCGGCGCGGGATTACGATTTGATTTTGATGGACATCCAAATGCCCAAAATGGATGGCTTGGAGGCGACTCGATTGATCCGCTGCCTGCCCGGACGGGCCAATGTCCCCATTGTGGCGCTTACTGCGAGCGCATTCGCCGAGGATATTGCCCGCTATCTCGAAGCCGGGATGAACGGCCACATCGCCAAGCCCATCATCATCAAAGACTTGTACCAGACGATGCTAAATTGGCTCAGTGCCAAAAAATCGGTTCCCGTGAAGGGGGAGGGTTCGGCAGTCACACCCTCCGACAACGAAGCGGTTGATCTTATGGCGGTAAAACAACCAACGGCTTTTCCGGTGAATTTGCCCGAGGCTGGCACCATGGCACGCCTCGCCGCCATTCCGGGCCTGGACCCGCAAGCGGGCCTGAACAGTGTGGCTGGCAAGTCGGCAAGTTACATAAGATTGCTTGCCAAGTTTGCGGATAGGCAGAAGGCTGACATGGCCGATTTGCGGAACGCCTTGGCGGAAGGCGATCTCATCACGGCCAAACGGATTGCCCATACCCTGAAAGGCTTGGCCGGTACTTTGGGCGCGGCATTGTTACAGGCAAGCGCGCAACAACTCGATGCGGCCTTCCGTGAAAGCCTTGGGTTGGAAGAAATCAACCGGTTGAGCGAGAGTGTCATTGCCGAAAACCTGGCCTTGGCCGAGGCGATCTTGGGTGCCATGCCCCAAGGACAACACTAACAAGAGTTACGCATGGAGCGCCAAAGCTTGCTTTGGCCTGGATTGGGTTTGGAGCGCCAAAGCTTGCTTTGGCCTGGATTGGGTTTGGAGCGCCAAAGCTTGCTTTGGCAACGTATCCGTCAAGGCTTCGCCTTGATGTCAAAGCAAGCTTTGACGCTCCAGCCATAGGCCCATGCGCACTTTAAGCCATCACAACAGGGTGCTAATCTCAGGATGACCTGAAATCAGACGGTTGCGGAAGGCTTCCACTTCGGCTTCCTCTTCGCGTGCGTGGCGAGGAATGTCGACCGTGACTTCGTGCAGCAAAGTCGTGGGCGGTGCGGAGAGGAAGACTAGCCGGTCAGCCAGGGTAATGGCCTCGCGCAGATCATGGGTGACAAACAGCACGGTATGGGGGCGTTCCTGCCATACCCTAATCAATAATTGCCGCACCCTGCGTGCGGTCGGCGCGTCCAGCGAGACAAAAGGCTCGTCCATCAACAACAGCGTGGGTTGGATGGCGAAAGCCCGCACCAAGGCGACACGTCGGCTCATTCCCAAAGAAAGCCTTTCCGGGTACTGGCCCTGCGACTGGGACAAACCCATGACTTCCAATAAATGATCAACCGCCTTGCCGTCTTGACCGCCAGGCAAGGCCAGATCGATGTTTTCCCGTACCGTGCGCCAGGGCAACAGGCGTGGGTTCTGGAACATATAGGCGATGCGCGGTGCCTTCGCTTTCCCGTCGGTTTTGATGGTCCCTTCAAATTGACGGTCCAAGCCGGCGATGAGATTCAATAAGGTGGTTTTGCCACACCCGGATGGACCGACCAAGCAAACGAACTCCCCCGCGCCTAATTCGATATGGAGGTTTTCAATCGCCCGATGCTCGCCCGAGCCGTGCCTGGCGGGATAGGCTTTGTTGCGGATGTCAATCAGGATTCTGCTCATCGGCGCCACCGTTTGGCGTGGCGGTCCAAAGGTTTCAATAGCAGTGCCTCGATTAATTGGATCACGGTCACGAAGGCAATGGTATAGGCCAGAATCCCGGCGACATTGAACATCTGGAAAAACAAGTGCAATTGGTAACCCATGCCATTGCTACGGCCCAGCAGTTCAACCACTAGGATGATCTTCCAGATGAGCGCAATGCCGGTGCGTGACGCCCCAATCAAGTAGGGGAACAATTGTGGCCAGATGACATGGCGCAAGGTTTTCCAACGGCCAAACCGATAGGCTTGGGCCATTTCCAGCAGGTCGCGGTCCAAGGCCCGAGCCCCTTCGCGCACCGTCACCACCACGTTGGGTAGTTTGTTGGCCACAACGGCGGTGATGGCAGCGGCTTCGGTCAATCCAAACCAGACATAGCAAAGGATGATGGTCACCAATGCAGGGACGTTAAGGAATATGACTAGCCAATTGTCGAAAAAGCGGTCTAGTTTTTCATGTTGCCCGAGAAAAATGCCGGCCAGCGTACCCAGGCTCATCGCCAATGCAAAACTCACTAGCAATCGGGCCAGCGTTATTCCCAGATGGTAGGGCAACCGGCCGGAGGCAATTTCCCCGTAAAGCGCGTGGAACACCACGCACGGTGTCGGCAAAGCGGGCGAAACCAGCAGCAAGGCCAAGGATTGCCAGAGTGCCAAGAACAGCAGCGAGGAAAAAATCGGGTGTTGGAGGGCGGAACGCATGGGGACGAATCGATGCCTTAGTGTGCGGGTTGACGCAGGGTGCAATCATTATAACTGATGTTACGCATGGACCTGTGGCTGGAGCGTCAAAGCTTGCTTTGACATCAAGGCGAAGCCTTGACGGATACTTTGCCAAAGCAAGCTTTGGCGCTCCAACCCCAATCAGGGCCAAAGCAAGCTTTGGCGCTCCCTGCGTAACATCAGTTAGGAATAAAGACACTGTAATGCTAGGGCTGCGCCATTTCGAATGCGAAGGAATAAGGAATGTTCGCAATCATTTGATCGAGCATGCTGAAAAGTCAGGCATACTGTCGTAAAATTTTGGTTTCGGCAATCTGATCGTCTAGTTTATCTTCGCTATAATCCACAGACTCTATTGAGGAAATAATTGCTTGTCAACCCAATACCGAACCGCACCCGTCGCCTCCAAGGAAACCCCCGGAGGCATTCCTTTCATCATTGGCAATGAATTGGCCGAGAGGTTCAGTTATTATGGCATGAGGGCGATTCTGGTCATCTTTATGACGCAATATCTAATGGATGCCCGTGGCAAACCCGATTTAATGAGCGAAGGCGAGGCCACTGGCTATTTTCATCTATTCGTTTCAATCACCTATTTCACCCCATTTCTCGGTGCTTTGCTGGCGGACGGTTGGCTAGGCAAGTACCGGACGATCATCCTCCTGTCATTGGTATATTGCCTAGGCCATTTTTCCCTTGCATTGGATGACACGCGCACCGGTTTGCTGGTGGGGCAGTCTTTGATCGCCTTGGGCGCGGGTGGCATCAAGCCCTGTGTGTCGGCCCATGTGGGGGATCAATTTGGAGCATCCAACCAACAGTTATTAGGCCGGGTTTTCAGTTGGTTTTATCTAGCCATCAACCTAGGGGCTTTCGTGTCCATGCTGCTGATACCTTGGTTGCTCAAGCAGTATGGTTCTTCGGTGGCGTTTGGTGTGCCTGGGGTATTGATGCTGTTGGCGACGGGCATATTCTGGTCAGGCAGACATCGTTTTGTGCATATCCCGCCCGGTGGCATGAGGTTTGTGCGTGAGGTGTTGAGCGGGGAGGGATTGCGCTGCTTGCGACGGCTGACCGGGATTTATTTGTTCATTGCCATGTTTTGGGCTTTGTTCGATCAAAACGGCTCCTCTTGGGTATTGCAGTCACAACATATGGATCGGATGCTCTTGGGTATTGAGATATTGCCTTCACAAATTCAAGCTGCCAACCCCCTATTGATTGTGTTGCTTACGCCTTTGTTCCATCGTGTGATTTATCCTGTGCTGGGCCGATTCATCAACTTGACTTATCTAAACAAAATCGCCATCGGTTTATTCATCACCGTGTTTTCTTTCTTGCTAGTGGCTTGGATTCAAACGCTTATTGATGCGGGGTTACGGCCAAGTATCCTTTGGCAACTGCTCGCTTATTTGTTGTTAACCTCTGCCGAAGTGATGGTGTCGATAACCTGCTTGGAATTTTCCTATACCCAAGCCCCCCGGACGATGAAATCGTTTGTGATGTCTTTCTATATGGCTGCCGTGGCGTTGGGGAATCTATTTACCAGCGCGGTGAATTTCTTCATCGAAAACCCGGATGGCTCCAGCAAATTAGCCGGGGCAAGTTATTTTTGGTTTTTTGCCGGGCTGATGCTGGTCACAGCCCTAGGGTTTTTCTGGTATAGCCGATATTATCAGGAGCGGGCTTATCTACAGGAAGAGACTACGGCTTGATGGTTTTGGAATGATTTGTCCCCGTGCCGGAGCGCAACAGATCCCGCTCCAGCAATGCCTCGTAGATGGGGAGGTCATTTAACCCGTCGGCCACCGTCAACGCCACGAAACAAGCCAAAAGCCCCTTGCCCGTGCCCTAGCCGCAACCACTCGCCCCTCATCTGCTCGCCGAGAACGAGACAGTAACGAAAAACCACTGCCAACAAGCCAGACAATAAACCCAGGGCCAGCGCTTTCGGCAGCAGTTTTTTGCGCTGGCCGTTACGCGCCTTAAAATGATTTTGTTCTTCGGGCAGACCGGGCGGTTTGGTGCGTGGCCTTTGCTCCAGTGGTCGGGTGGATTTTTGTTTGCCCGGCTTGACCTGCTTCGATTTCACCTACCCTCCTCCAGAATTTTTGGTTGACAGCCTAATGTGTGCGGGATTGACGAACATCAGTCCGGTCTTCATAAACTCAATCCCCTTCCTCCACCTCCGCCCATATATCCCCGAGATTCAGTGCCAATTCCTCAAAGGGCGCGACCCGCACCGTCTCGTCATCCTGATACAGCCCGATGACCGTCCAACGCCCCTCGCGCAAGGCAAATGCCTCCAAGGTCCGTTCCAAAGGATCGACCAGCCACAGAAAACCCACGCCGTATTGGGCATAGACCGGCATTTTCACCACTCGGTCTTTCTTGGCGGTCGAAGGGGATAACACCTCGCACATCCAATCGGGGACGATCATAAAACGATGCCCCCTGGGTATCTTGGGCATACGCTCCTTACGCCAACCGGCAATGTCCGGCACACACACCTCGACATCGCGGACGAAATGGATTTCTGGCTCGTTGATGATCCACCAGCCCCCCGGCCCACCCCTGCCGCGCTGGTAAGCCACACCAATTTCCATGCCCAAGGTCGAGTTGGTCATGGCATGAGGCCCGGCAGGGCGGGGTTGGGCATATAACTGGCCGCCAATGATTTCACCTGTCACATGGGGAGGCAGGCCGCAAAGATCGGCGTATAAATCTTGGGCGATCTTGGGTAAAGCTGACATGGGAAACCTCTTTGACCGATCAGATCAGTTGGACTCAGTTGTTCCGCAAACGAAAAGCAGCACTCACGAATGACACGATGCATTGAGCCTTGCTTTCGTGTGTTTCGAGGAGTTGATAGGCTATCTTAAAAGCATTAACCACGCAAATCACGAAAAAATGCTGAATACTTGCCCCCTCTCAAGCCAAGTGTGAAAATAGGCGGTTAAAGGGATGGACTAGTCAGCGGCTTCGATCAACGGCAGCACGGCCCACCCCACAACCCAGACATGCGTGACACCTTGACGCATGCCATTCTTCCCTCCAATAAAGAGTCCCTAAAAATGAACGAGAACTGGATTGCCCCTTCGATTTTATCCGCCGATTTCGCCCGCCTAGGCGAAGAAGTCCAAAACGTGCTGAAGGCCGGCGCGGACGTCGTCCACTTTGACGTGATGGACAACCATTACGTCCCCAACCTGACCATCGGCCCGCTGGTCTGCGAAGCCCTGCGCAAGCACGGCGTCACCGCGCCCATCGACGTGCATTTGATGGTCAAGCCGGTGGATCGCATCATCCCCGACTTCGCCAAGGCCGGTGCGTCCATCATCACCTTTCACCCGGAGGCTTCCGAACATATCGACCGCAGCCTGCAACTGGTCAAGGACAACGGCTGCCAGTGCGGCCTAGTGTTCAACCCGGCCACCTCGCTGAGCTACCTTGATTATGTGATGGACAAGGTGGACATAATCCTGTTGATGTCGGTGAACCCCGGCTTCGGCGGGCAGTCCTTCATTCCTTATGTCCTGGACAAGGCGCGTGAAGCCGCCGCCCGCATCAAAGCCTCGGGCCGCAACATCCGCCTGGAAATCGACGGTGGCGTGGGCGTGAAAAACATCCGCGAAGTGCGCGAAGCCGGCATAGACACCTTCGTCGCCGGTTCCGCCGTGTTCAGCCAGGCGAAAGACAGCGATCCGAACCGCTATGACACCATTATCAAAGCCTTGAGGGATGAGTTGGCGAAGGCGGTGGTTTAAGTATCAGTTTTGGATTTATCGGGTTCCCAAGCTCCGGCGTGGGAACTCCATCAAGCCAGCCCGGATGAAGCGAAGCTCTATCCGGGAAATTGTTGGCTCGAAACCCCAGATTCCACTTCGTTCCATCCAAGCTACTTGCTTTGGAATTAGAATAATTTATGTCATTAATAGCTGGACTTCACCTTGGTAACTTTGCACTTATCGCTTCTGACAAGAGAGAGATGACTATAAATGGCGACACATTAGTATTCGATCATGATGAGGCCGAGAAAATCATCAATGCGGGATTGGGTTATATTTCTGGGAGTGGAATCGTCGAATTGCTAAATTCGGTGAAGGTGGCTCTTACAAATACTGAAATTACCCATACCGACGAAATTCTCGATATTATCAAATCCGCGAGAGAGTGCTTTCGGTTAATGCATTATACTAACCTAGAGTGGGCAGAAAAACAAATTAAGAAAACCGGGTGGAATTTTACATACATCACCGAAGAAAACGGGCAACCAACTGTCCGAGTTGCGATAGTCCACGGATCATGGAATGACGATGAAGTTCGGCTCCTGCACAAGGGGGTAGCCAAGATTCTCATTCCAATTGATGGAACCGACTTAGAAACTCAGCAACTTTCAGATTATCTCAATGAAAATCTTAAGACCACTGATGAGATTCCCAATCTAGTTGATAATATTTCCTACCACATTCCAATTCTTATCAATTTATTCAAATCAGCAGCGAAGATTTGCGAAAGTGTATCTGAGAGTTTTCATGTAGCTGTTCATGTAAATGATGGCAAAATGATGATTTCTAGTGAAATATGCGCCAGTACAGTCAATGTGCAGTTATTAACTAATATCACCTAGCCAGCGTAGCCCGGATGAAGCGAAGCGTAATCCGGGACAGTGGTGGATCGAAACCCCGGATTCCACTTCGTTCAATCCGGGCTACTTGCTGGAACAATTAGTTTTAGATTTTTTCGATGACGTGAAGAGGTTGACGCGATGAAAGCCATCATTGAAATCGTGCAAGGGGGAGAATATGCCCAGTCTGCCCTTGAGATAGCGCGGCGGGTGGATGCCGGGTTGGAGGTAGCTAATGCGGATTATCATATCGGATTCCATTCAGTTGAACGGATGTTCAGTGAATTGAACCCGGAGCGTTTACAGCTATTGGAAGTATTACAGCAATCCGGGGGATTATCCATTCAGGTTTTGGCAAAAACCTTGGGACGCAATGAGAGCACTATCCACCGGGACATTGAGGCTTTGATGGCGCATGAGTTGATTGCCAAAGACGATGACGGCAAGGTGTTTGTACCTTGGGATGAAATGGATATTCGCCTGTCCTTTAGACCAGTACAGTCTGCTTAGTAAGTGGGCTTCGCCCGTGTTAGACCAAGCCAATGACAGCGACCCGAACCGTTATGACACCATCACCAAAGCCTTGAGGGATCAATTGGCGGCGGTGAAGGTTTATGAGTATCTTTTTTTGTAATTGTGGGATGCGCAATCCGTACCCTAAATGTCTATTTAAGAGGGAATTATGCAAAGTGTATTGTTTGAAGATGCCAAAAATCAATTTGACAGTTTATGTGAAAAAATCTGCCAAGATCATGAACCTTATATTATCAATCGGGCCGATCATAACCATGTGGTGGTAATGTCACTGGAAGATTTCAATGCGTGGCAAGAAACCCAATATTTGCTATCGACTCCCGCCAATGCTGAGAGATTACTGCGGTCTTTGGCTTCCGCCCGGAATGGAAAATTTACGCAACGGGAATTGATCGAAGAAAGCCGTTTACCATGCGAATTCCCAAAGAGCCAACATTCATCCTCAGCGAAATACAAACTAACATGATCGATGATAAAGTTATTCAGCGTATTGCCCAAATTTCCGGTGTAGAAATCAGTGAAAATATCTCCTATCCGGCAAGACACGCAAAGTTTTTGAGTGTTCCTCCCGGTTTGCACCCTGATGTCGGAAATCGCATCAAAGCTTTATATCCGCACGGACTATATTCACACCAAGCGAAAGCAATTGAGTATGGGCTTGTGGGAAGAAGCGTATGTGTCGCAACACCAACAGCTTCGGGTAAAACGCTCATATTTACCTCGATTGCGATTTCTTACTTACTAAGATCGAAAGGATCTGTGGTTCTTGCTCTTTATCCAGCTAAGGCACTTTTGCATGACCAAGAAAGAAAGTGGCATGATTCAATCAGAGGAAGTTCCCTTAAATTAGCAATCATCGATGGTGGCGTTGAAATAAAACAGAGATCAGTACTTATTGCTCAATCACAGATAATTCTCATGACACCTGACGTGCTTCACGCATGGCTGATGGCAAAGCTTGATCAACCCGACATCCGTAAGTTTTTAGCTAGCCTCGGCATGATCATTCTTGATGAAGCTCACATTTACGATGGTATCTTTGGAACCAATATGGCATATCTGCTTCGCCGCCTTCAGGCAGTAAGTGTTGTAACTCAGTTTCTAGCAAGTTCGGCGACTATCGGCGATCCCATTGGTTTTCTCCTAAAATTGACAGGTGTGAACTTTAATTTGATTTCCGCTGACGATGACGGCGCATCTGCTCCAGAAAAAGAGATTCTGCTTTGCAGAATTCCGATTCGGAAAACTTCTAAGTTCCTGACTAGCTTAATACAAGAGTACGCTTCAGGTGGGAATGGCCGTTTTTTGATCTTTGCCGATTCTCGCAAAAGAGTCGAAGAACTAGCAGCGGAGGGACATCGGATACTAAAGAAAACAAGCGAACAACAAAGTGATGAGAGTAATAACGAAGATAGTGACCTTGATGATACTTTGGATAAGGTGATTGAACGTATGGTATTACCATATCGTGCGGGCTATGAAGAAGAGGATCGTGCAAATATCCAGAAAGCATTAACCCATGGAACCCTTCAGGGTGTGATAAGCACCAGCGCGTTAGAACTCGGAATCGATATTGGTGATATTGGGTTAGTTATCTTGCTAGGCGAACCCCCTTCTGTAAAGTCTTTTTGGCAAAGGGCGGGGCGGGCTGGCAGACAAAATCGGGGGGTGGTTGCCTTACTCGATTTAGACGGGCATGTTACATCCATGGGCCTAGGAAACTATCTTGATCGACCACCGGAACCAAACTGGCTTTATCTGGATAATGAGTATCTCCAATATGCAAATGCCCTGTGTGCAGCCGAAGAGCAACTGCAAATGCCAGAAAACCTATATTCTAGGAAACCCTTCGCTATATTACCAGACACTTTTTTGGAACTTCTTGACAATGAAATTAAACCCACTCGTTCAATACCTCATGACCTTTATCCGCTCAAGCAGCAGGCATTAGGTAGCCCACATCGTGCATTTCCACTGCGTAGTGGCATAGAAAAATCGTATCAGGTCACATGTAGCACTCAGTCCAATCAAAGACTCGGTTCATTGAGCTATTCTCAAGTGCTACATGAGGCATTTCCGGGTGCTATCTATCGTTACCTTGCAACACCTTACAGGATATTTCAACTGAAGCACGCAAAAGGGGATATTATTGCACATAGAACAACTGGCTTTGGGCGAACCAATCCAATCATCCAAACAGCCGTTTTTCCACAATTCACTGATCAAATGTATTATATACGTCATTCCGAGCAAGCATTTATCACTGAATGCCGTGTTCAGGTCTCGGAGCGCGTCATTGGATTTGTTGAACAGTATGGGCAGAATAAAAAAGAAATACTCTATGGCGTAGGTAACACTTATTCACAAAAACCATTAAATCGTTACATAGACACGACAGGAGTATGTTTCTACTTCGCAGATGAGTTTTTACAAAGAGATAAGTTAGGAAAATATATCTGTCTTGCTTTTTGTAAATATTGCTCCGTTCAGGATCGTGATGTCGGCTGGGGTACTTTTATTAGTCAAACCTCACCACTTGGAGTGGAACCAATTAAAGGATTTGCCATTTATGATTCTGCTTATGGTTCTTTACGATTGACTCGACAAATACCTTTGCATCTAGAAGACATATTGTTAGAAGCTGTAAGAATTGCAATTGAGGAAAAAGCTCCACAGGTTGCCTCTGGAGTTGTAGAAATTATGCAACAGATTGAATCCTTTGGGCAAGAACAGGAAAATATTCTTACCTCGAATATCTTTGATGATGCAACAGATAATGGCTGGATTACTGTGGTTGCTCCTGAACAGATGGCTATACTTCATGACGGTCAGGCCCATATAAATGAAGAGGTAACTGTATTACGATATATCTATACTCCTCAAGGTATCCGTTACACATTAAAGGCCACACATATTGGCTTAAATTGGCAGGTATGTGCTAATATGATCCATCCAATAAATGGAGTAACAAAGCTAGAGAAATATAACATTAATACAGGGGAAGTAAAAGTTTTTTTATCATAATCTAATACATGATGATTTTAAGCCAGCGTAGCCCGGATGAAGCGAAGCGCAATCCGGGAATAATGATGCCCCAAAATCCCGGATTTCACTTCGTTTCGTCCGGGGTACTTAATAAAGCCAAGAACCACAAATATCAACATGCGGGTAATTAGCAACAAATCTTTGAAACTATTCGCTCAAAGACACCCTCATGCTGACAAACCGTTGCAGGATTGGCGCAAGAATATAGAGAAAAACCGTTTCGACTCTTTTTCAGACTTGAAACAGATGTTCAATAGTGCAGATAAAGCAGGGGAATATTACGTGTTCGATATTGCCGGGAATCATTATCGCTTGATCGCAGCAATACATTTCAACACTCAAACCCTGTATGTGCGGGAAATATTAACCCACTCTGCTTACAACCATTGGAAACCTTGATTTATGCAAACTATTGAAATTGAAAATATTGTCCATCACTATCAAGAAATCTGCCATTCGATCCCATTATATTCCATTCAGAATGAAACCGAATACGACCATGCAATTCAGGTATTGAATGATCTTCTTGATGCTGGCGGAGCCAATGAAAACCATCCATTGGCAAGCCTTGTGACACTTCTTGGACATTTTATTGCCGACTATGAAATCATTCATTATCCGATAAATGTGGGGTTGCCACATTAGCCAACGCGGTAACACACAATAGCCCGCGTAGGGCGGAAACATGGACAGGTTCCGCCGAATGTCGTTAGCAGGTCATTCGTGGGTCATATCACTGTATCCGCCGAACAGCCGATTGAACAGGTGTTAGGAAACGAATACAAAATTGTTTCTACAGAAAGTTGTAATCAATCAAACAAGGTAAGGCAACATGATAAATCCTGACAATCTTCATCCTCATTTCATTACCGATGCTTTAGGCAAACGGGTATCTGTGGTTATCCCAATGGAGGAATATGAAGAACTCCTTGAAGACATTGCGGATTTGGCAACGATAGCCGAAAGGCGAGACGAACCCACCGTAACCCATGAAGATTTGTTGGCTAGTTTAAAGCAAGATGGCATCCTATAGACTAATCTGGAAACGTTCTGCTGAAAAGGAATTAAGAAAGATTCCCCGTGATGCCGTGAGTTTATTGCTTGAATTGGCAGAATCGCTAATAGAAAATCCATTCCCTGCTGGTTACAAAAAGCTTGTCGGAACGGAAGAAACTTATAGAGTAAGAAGTGGAAACTATCGCTTGATTTATCAAATCAAAGATAAACAGCTAATTATCGAAATAGTCCGTGTTGGACATCGGAGCAATGTATACAAACAGCCAGCGTAGCCCGGATGAAGCGAAGCGTAATCCGGGACAGTGGTCACTCGAAACCCCGTATTTCTCTTCGTTTCATCCGGGCTACTTGCTTGAGTAAAACAAAAGTGACCATCAACGCCAAACACCGCAAAATCTTGGAAGCGGTATATTTAACGCCGGTCAATGGCAATCTGGAATGGCGCAAAATCGAGTCATTATTGATTGCTTTGGGGGTGCAAATAATAGAGGGGGACGGTTCCCGCGTGACTTTTATATTAAACGGGAAACGGGCAGATTTCCATCGCCCACATCCGGGCAAAGAGGCTTTGCGTTATCGGATAAAAGCTATTCGTGAATTTCTTGAATATGCAGGTATTAAACCATGAATATCATGACTTATAAAGGCTATGCGGCGAACATTCAATACGATGCCGAAGACCGGATTTTTGTCGGGCGATTGGCTGGAATCACTGATATTGTCACTTTTCATGGTGAAAGCGTCACAGAGTTGGAAGCGGAATTTCAAGCGGCTGTCGATCATTATCTAGCCGTTAGCGAAAAAACGGGAATGCCCGCCCATAAACCTTTTACGGGTGAATTACGCCTAAATATTCCTCCCGAAGTTCATGCCCATGCGTCAATGATGGCTGAAATTCATGGAAAAAGTCTGAATCAGTGGGCAAGCGAAGTATTAGCGAATGCGCATTGACAGGACTTATTTATCTGGCGTAGCCCATGTTACGCAAAGGTGTAACGTTTAACAATGGAATATTGTCGTATAAACATACGGGAGACTAAATGACTTTATGGCTGTCCAAAGCATCAAAGAAACTAGCAAAGCGGTAAATAAACATGAATGAACAACTCATTACCTCCAAAATCCAGCAGTTTGGCTGGTTCCCAAGCTCCGGCTTGGGAACCCGTGTTTGAAGCTCCTTCTTCGCGGGGTATGGCGAGCTGAAGCTTGTCAGGCAATGGTTCCCAAACTGAAATTTTGGGATCAGCGCATATATTGATGTTTTCAAAGTTAGTCGGAGCTATACAATGCCTGTCATTTCGTAAGCGTTCACTCCCCCCTGCCTTTTCCTGGGAACGCGGCCATCTTGGCCGCCATTTCAGCGGGCGAGACGCCCGCGCTCCCAGGGGGGAGTGAACGGTTACGTCATTTCGATGTTTTACGGAATCATTATCCGTATGTATTTACTGGATAACAAACATCATCATTTGCCTCATATCCATGCCAGATATGCTGAGTTTGAAGCATCTATTAGCATTAGTGATGGGGAAATATTGGCTGGACAGTTGCCACGCAAACAATTAAGGCTGGTGTAGGCATGGATAGAACTTCATCGCGATGAATTGATGGCAGATTGGGGATTGTCAATCAGCAATGAAACCCCATATAAAATCGCCCCATTGTGAGATTGAAATGTATTGGGATGTAAAATTCGTCAAACCTTTGCCTGATTACTGCATTTATGTGGAACTTGAAAACGGGCAAAAAGGCCAGTTTGACCTCAAACCTTATCTGGATCGCGGAGCGTTCAGTGATCTAAAGAATTTGCATTACTTCAATCAAGTTGGCATTCTATTCGGTGCTGTGACATGGCCGAATGAGCAGGACATAGCACCTGAAACCTTGTTAGATGAAATGGTTCCAATTGTAAACAGCGAGGCAGATTGCACTTAGAAACGAAACACCCCCCGGAACGGGAAACTTAATTTTTGCAATATCAACTGTCTTTTTTCTCACCTAAGCATCGAGTATACATATGACCCTGCACGAAGCCGAACAGAAACTCCGCGTGGACTTGGCCGCCGCCTTCCATTTGGCAGTGGCCTACAATCTACATGAGGGAATAGCCAACCATTTTTCCGCCGTGCTACCCGGCGGCAAGCATTTCCTGGTCAATCCCTTCGGCCTGCATTTCTCGGAAATCACGGCTTCGAACCTGATTGTCTGCGACTTCGACGGCAAGGTGATCCGGGGTGACGGCGCGCCTGCCGCTTCGGCGCATCACATCCACGCGCCCATCCACCGGCTCGCCCCTCGCGCAAAGGTGCTTCTGCATACCCACCAGCCTTATGCAACGGCGCTGGCCATGCTGTCTGGCGGTCGGCTGGAGTGGGCGCTGCACACCACTTGCCGCTTCTACGGAAGGGTCGCATACGACACCGACTACGACGGAGTGGCCTTGTCGGACTCGGTGGGCGAACGCATGGCGTCAGTGCTTGGGTGCGCGGAACTGTTGTTTCTCGGCAATCATGGGATTATCACAGCAGCACCCAACGTGGCGCAAGCTTGGGACGACCTGTACTTCGTCGAGCGGGCCGCCCAAACCCAACTCCTCGCCATGGCATCGGGCAAGCCACTGGCTTTGCTTGCCCCCGATCTTATCCAACAAGTCGCCGAACAAACCCGCCACGAACGCTTCGATCTCGGCTATATCGACCGGCACTTTGAAGCTCAAAAACGTTTACTGGATGCGGCAGCTTGTATTTACCGCAACTGATTGTCATGGCTATAGCTTATAAAATCCCGCGTCATCATATGGCCATTTAAGTTTAAATTGCTCATAAAAGACTCGCGTCGAATGACCATCGCCTAGGGGTCTCAATTCACCAAGCAGTGCGGCTACATAACGATCATCATTCATTTTAACCCCACGATTGCTCTTTGAACTGTAATCGTCCTGCGCCCCATGCTGAAGTTTATTTTTCAACCTTGAGTTAAGATTGCGGATGATTTTCCCCGCCTCAAGGGAAAATGGGCTTTTCGGATTTTTGGGATCAGTGCCGGAAAAAAATACTTTCTCCAATGCTTCACCGGATGATGATATTTTGTAGACACACATCAAATCATAATCAGAGACATACCATTTAATATTGACATCACCAAAATGCCTATGGTCAGATTTTCCGACAATGCCGACACTATTTGACTTTTCTTTTACCGCAGCGGGTTTGGCTGGGAGTACGCCAATAAAAGCCCTTGCATCCGGCTTGGGACAGCGAATCACAAATAAGTGTTTATACTCTGTAGTAAACTGCCTGAAAACCCTGACATCCAAGGGGTGAAATCCTATGGCTCTGGAGATGATTATATCAGCCTCGGAAGCACCTTGTTTTCTGGCATCGTCTTCCATGACAGGAATTGCAACATTGACTAGGTTTTTTAATGAACTGTCGCTTAGACACGAAAAGAAATTCCACATTATATTATCCAGTTTAAAAATACAGAGGTTACAGCGTCTTCAATATCAATTGATTACCTTATTTAAGCCGTAGGAGCGGGCCATGCCCGCGATTGATTGGGCCGATTCAGCAAAAATGGGCTATTTATCGCGGGCATGGCCCGCTCCTACATGTTGCGTATATTCATTTTTAAGTAACTATTTGATATTAAAAACGCTGTATGTAGATAAAGATGCCGCCACTAAAATACCCACAACGGGTTGACCGGCCTCTTTGCGCAATACTTCATTTTCAAGCAAACATATGCGGAAACCAGATTGGGCCAAAACCTGCTCAACATGGCTCTGAGCATGGCTATACCGTCCATGGATGTTTAATTTGAAATCTTCCCCGATCTCGCTTTTCTCCAGGGTGAAAACCAAATGCCCGCCGGGCGTCAAAGCATTTTTGGCCGCTTGCATGAATGGCATTAACTCGCCGAAATAAACCAAGGTGTCTGCGGAGACGATCATATCAAAAGCGGATTGATGTTGTTCCAGATAGCCGACCAATTCCGCCACAATCAATTCGTCATAAACCCCCCGCCCCTTCGCTTTGGCCAACATTTTGGGTGAAAGATCGACACCCGTCAGCTTTGCCGCGTAGGGTCTCAGCAGTGGACCGCAAAGCCCGGTGCCGCAACCCGCGTCCAACACAATCAATTCGTTTGCGGGATTTGCATGAATATCGCCCACCGCCCTAGCCACCAGGCTCGGCGCACGGTAGTCCAAGCGCTCCAGCACTTGATCGAAACTACCGGCAAAATTGTCGAATGTTTGCTGCACGTAATCGTCGGAAGCGCGTTCAGGCACCCACTCGCCACCCATATGGGCAGCATAGGTATGCTTGGCGATGGCGTTGTCAGGGTCATATTCCAACCATTGCTTCAATACCTTGGCGGCTTCCTCAAAGTCACGGGCGAGATAGAGAGTCCGCCATAAGCTTTTATAGGCATCAGCTTGATAAGGCTGCAATGCAATGGATTGTCGGCAAGCCTCGGCAGATTTCTTCAAATCCCCCTGCTTACGATAGGCGTTGCCAAGGTTATGGAAAAAATCCGCCCGCTTGGGTTCCAGCGCAATGGCTTTTTGGATGGACGCGACAGCTTCATCAAATTCACCCAAATCCTTCAACACAACCCCTAAGTTATTCAATGCCGCAGAGTGGTCGGGAGAAAGGTTTATGGCTTTTCGATAGGTTTCCTTGGCTTTTTCCAGATCCCCGGTTTCCTTGTAGACATTCCCAAGATTATTATAGGCATCCATATAATTTGGCTTGGCGACGATGGCACGATTGATAAAGGCGATTGCCTCCGAACTGCGTCCACATTGATGTAGCAGCACACCTAGGAAGTTGCAAGCATCAGGTTGCTGAGGGATGCTTTTCAGAATCGCACGATAGGTCATTTCCGCAGCGGAAAGATTGCCCTCCTTATGAGATTTAATCGCTTGGCTCAGACTATCGTCCAATAGTACGCTTTTTCCCTTGCGCTCCTGTTTTTCAACCGCCCGGCGTTGTTGGCGATTCATTTCAGTTGGCAGGCTTTTGGGCCATCGCCAAGAAACCTGCCACTGGCTTGCCGGATTCCAACCGGAGAATGGCAGACTCAAGCCTGATGACGGTTAAACCGGCCTCTGCGAGACTATGCTCAATATGGCTTTGGCAATGGCTGTAACGGCCATGGGCATTAAGCTGATAGCCTATTTCCTTTTCAGCATCCAGTTTCTCGACGGTAAAGATGAGATGCCCGCCAGGGTTTAACGCTTTGCCACTCGCAGCCAACGCGGGCGATAAATCACCGAAATAACACAGGACATCGGCAGAAACAATCACATCGAAAACGGTAGCCGATTGATTCAGGAATGCGGTCAGTTCCGCTTCGATCAATTCGTCATAAACTTGGCGTTCCCTGGCCCTCTCAAGCATTCGGCCAGAGAGATCGACACCCGTCAATCGACCCACCCAAGGACGCAGCAGGGGCCCACATAGACCGGTGCCGCAACCTGCATCCAGAATGACAAGCGAATGGCTCATGCCAGAAATGTCCCGGAACGCCTTCTCCACCAAAAAAGGTGCTTTATAGTCCAAGCTCTTTAACACAGAGTCGAAGCTTCCTGCAAAGCGGTCAAAGGTTTCCCGGACATACTCGTCATCGGCCCTAATGGGGGTGTTGTCACCAGTATACGCCGAAAGGGTATGCAGCGCCAACGGATTATCCGGGTCAAACTCCAGCAATTTCCGCAAAATCTGCACGGCCCTTTCATCTTCACCACAGGTTTTGAGTGAGACGCTCAAATGGCGGTAGGTATCCGGGGTGAAAGGCCGCTTTGCCAGTTCTTCCAAATACACGTCCATTGCATTCCCGAGCTCGTTCTTCTGTCTGAAAACATTGCCTAGATTTTGATAATGCATCGCTGAATAGGGGTTCAGTTGGATCGCCTTCAACAATACATCAACCGCTTCAACAATCCTTCCTGACTCTTTCAGGGCAACGCCAAGATTATTATAGGCCGTCTTAAATTCAGGATTGATTTCAAGCACCTTCCGATAACATGCCTCGGCTTTTTTATATTGTCTTTGTTGCAAATACATATTGCCTAAATTATTATGAGCTTGGAGATAGTCGGGTGCTATTGACAAGGCACGCTCAATAAGTTCCATGCCTTTTTCCTTATCACCTTGGAAATACTTGGTAATTCCGAGATAATGCAGTGCATCGGCATGGTCTGGGACAAGTTCCAATATGCGGCAATATAAATTCCCGGCCTCGGTGTGCCGATTTTGCTGCTGTAAGAAAATAGCTAATTCCAAGGCTTCTCCAACATTGAGTTCTTGGATGGGCTGTACGCAGCTATCGTCTAGGGTATTTGTTTCGTTCATGGATATTACGATGTGTACCAATGTCACTAAGTTAAAAAACTTGTCGCTCCGGCATGGATCGCTGGAACTTGGGGATGATGCCGACTTTGGCTATCCTTGTAAGCTTGACACTGGTATCCTAGGCACTCCATGTCGGGCTAGGCTCTGCCGGTATGACGGCTTAATGGCATTGTCATGTATCGCATCCATCTGGCTACAATGATACAAACCCATCGACTATTTCCCCAAAGATACCGAGACCTCCCTGTTGCTCAAATTGACAGCGTATGATTTACGGGACTCGTTTTCGACCATTAGGGTGCTTTCATTATGGTTAAGCCGCAATTGGGTAATATATACTTCTTGCACGTCCTCCTCTTCGTTGGGATCATAACCCGTCTGGTAAACGGTCAATGTCCACAACTCCTTGCCACTGGCATTGTCCACGGCGGCTATCACGCCGCCATCTTGGCCAAAGCCCCGCGCTTTCGCCCCGCTCACGACCTCATAGCGGACTGATTTGCCTCTGGCGGGTGGCACGGGCTTCGGTGCCCGGCGCTTGGGTTGTTCTTCTTCCATAGGAGTCACCTTCTTCTCTGCTGTAGGGGTTGGCTCGGCTGCGGAGACGCTGTATATACCGAGCAAAAGAATGGCTAAGACGCATTTGACGCTCACAGTCTCAGACTTGGTCATTTCATTACGTCACTGATCGTGGCTTGGGTCAAGGCACCGACCAGAAAGGCTTGGAAAATGTAGATGACTGGTATTGCGTCACCCGAATTGACTGATGCAAAAGTATTGTCCCAATCCCCGCTGGCGCGTTTATGCGGCCTATCTGAGAAAATAATCGTGGTGGAATTGCAAGCATCCGATATTTTCTTGCTGCATTAGTCCCTATCCTTAGCTTATCCCTGAGATTCTGCAAGCTAGTGCTTTTTGCCTCGTTAGGCCCCGCCACCTCGCATAATGCCTTAAGCCCGGCTTCGATGTCAGCCCAACTGCTGTCCAATGATTTGGACTTTAGCATGTCGATTAATGTTGAATACACCTCTGTAAATATATCCACCGATGCCCTCATTATGTATAAATGCGTATCGAAACAACGGTAGTCAGTCCTTGACGTTTGCTAAAAACACAAGATTTAAAGATGCAAAGGGTTCTGCCTTGCAAGTTAGGCGCGGCTTCATCGCACCCGGCATATCCCCGGATCGTCGGGTGACAAGCTTCGACTTCGCCCAGCGGACAGACCTTGCCTGACCTACCCATCCTACCCAAACCCATGCCCAAGCTCCCCATCCAGGACAGGCACACGCATCCGTTCGATGGGTTTGCCTTCCTTCGTTCGTATTAGAGACTCTTCGCTGAGTTTTGGCAATAGTTCCTTGGAATTTTGGTGTTCGCAATTGGCAATGCTGACGTGAAGGGGTCAAACCGTTAGAATAGGCGGATATTTCAACTGACGGAAAACTTGAACCGATGCGCACCAGCCAATTTCCCCTGAACACCGTGAAGGAAACCCCCGCCGACGCCGAAATCGTCAGCCATCAACTCATGCTGCGGGCGGGTTTGATCCGAAAACTTGCCGCCGGACTCTACACTTGGCTACCTCTGGGCTTGAAAGTGCTGCGCAAAGTGGAGCGGGTGGTGCGTGAGGAAATGGACAAGGCCGGGGCATTGGAAGTGTCGATGCCGGTCGTCCAGCCTGCCGAACTATGGCAAGAGTCCGGGCGCTGGGAAAAATACGGCCCGGAATTGGCCCGCTTGCAGGATCGCCATGAACGCGAATTTTGCCTAGGGCCGACCCATGAGGAGATCATCACCGATTTGGCCAGGGGCGAGATCAAAAGCTACAAGCAGTTGCCGGTCAATTATTATCAAATCCAAACCAAGTTCCGTGACGAAATCCGCCCGCGTTTCGGGGTGATGCGCGCCCGCGAGTTTTTGATGAAAGATGCCTATTCTTTCCATTTGGATCAGGAATCCTTGCAACAGACTTACGATGCCATGTATCTGGCTTACAGCACTATTTTCACGCGGTTGGGCTTGAAGTTCCGCCCGGTGCTGGCCGACACGGGGGCCATCGGCGGCAGCCACTCGCATGAGTTCCATGTGTTGGCGGATTCCGGCGAGGATGCCATCGCTTTTTCCAGCGACAGCCAATACGCCGCCAATGTGGAGCAGGCCGAGGCGCTGGCTTCTCAGCATGGACTCGCAGACCCACAAGAGGAAAAGAAACTGGTTGAAACTCCAAATGTAAAATCAATTCCTGATGTCTGCGACTTTTTCAAAGTGGCTCCGCAACGTGTGCTAAAAACCTTAATTGTACAAAAAGAGCAAGGTGGTTATGTGGCGTTGCTGCTACGGGGAGATCATTTAGCCAACGAGCCAAAGCTAAAAAAATTAGGGATATTTACCCCTTTCGTTTTCCCCTCAGACGCAGAGCTAAAAAACATCTTATGGGGTGATCCGCGAGCTGTTCTTGGAGAATCGCATGGTGTTCTAGGGGGGAGAGAGTCGGAGACACAAAGGCAAGTTCGCGGTGAGCGTTTCAGAGATGCACGTAGAGAAAATTTTGAAAAAGTTGCGGGGTCTCTAGGGCCTATTGAGTTAAATATTCCAATTATTGCTGATCGCAGTGTTATAGGAATGGGTGATTTCATATGTGGAGCGAACATACCTGGCAAACACTACACGGGGGTCAACTGGGGCCGCGACTTGCCGTCACCGGACAACGTGGCCGATATCCGTAATGTGGTGGATGGCGACCCCAGCCCGGACGGGCAGGGCACGTTGGGCATAGCGCGTGGCATTGAGGTGGGCCACATCTTCCAGTTGGGTACGAAATACAGCGAAGCGATGAATGCCACTGTGCTGAATGAGGAAGGACGGGCGCAAGTGATGATGATGGGTTGTTACGGGATAGGCATTACCCGTGTGGTTGCCGCCGCCATCGAGCAGAACTATGATGCCAAAGGCATTATCTGGCCTAAAGCGTTGACCCCGTTTGATGTCGCTTTGTTGCCGATGAACATGCACACCTCGGCACGGGTGATGGAGAAGGCCGGACAACTTTATGCCGAACTTCGAGCCGCAGGTTTTGAGGTGCTGTTTGACGACAGAAAAGCACGGCCCGGCGTGATGTTCGCCGACATGGAGTTAATCGGCATCCCCCACCGGGTTGTTGTCAGCGACAAGGGGCTGGACGCAGGCACGTTGGAGTATAAGGGGAGGCGGGATGCGGAAAACCAGCACATTCCAGTTGGGGGGATCGTGGACTTCCTAACTTCAATTAGTGTATAAAGATAAAGTTATTAAATTATATAAAGGTGATCGTTGTGCCAGATGTAGTGAATGAGTGCGTTCAAAACGAGACTGTCAAATCGCTTGAGGATTATTTGATCGAGTTTCCTGTTTCAACCCATACGGCGGCGGATATATTCCTAGGGGGTTCCTGCAACCCTGCCGTCTGGCGTTTCGCCGAGGCAATTCCCGCGATCGATGACGCAGGCTTGAGCTATTTCAACCCGCAGGTTAAAGACTGGACTGATGACCTTTTCGAGAAGGAAGCCTTAGCCAAAGAGAGTGCCAAGGTTCTGCTCTTCGTGATTGACGACGAAACCCGGGCGATTGCCTCCATGGTTGAAGCCGCCGAGTTTATCGCCCGAGGCAGACCGACGGTTCTCGTGATCCTTGATGTTCCGCAAGGTGCGGCAATTGGAGGAGAAGAAGTCGGACCCAATCAGCTAAAGGATATCAATAGGGGACGCAAGTTTTTGGCGGATGTTGCCAAACGACATAATTTTCCAGTTTACAGCAACCTCAAGGATGCAATGCAGAAAGTTATTGAAATGGCTCAAGGATAATTTTATTTGAAAATGAATGGTCGTTCGATTTGTTTTGTGGACATGACTTTGGCCAACCCCAATGTTTTTTACGAAATGGGCATACGCCATACCGCAAAACCTTTCACCACTGTGCCGATTTTCGCGGCCATCCATAACATTCCTTTTGATGTCGCCTTGGTCCGCTCCATTCCTTACAACTTGGACAAAGGCCACTTAACGGATGAGGATGCCGCCAAATTGAAGGAAGCCATTTTAGCGAGATTGAAAGAGGCGATTAACGGGCCTACCTCCAAGGATAGCCCGATCTTTCAACTCATTCCCAGCTTTCCTGCCATCGACTTGCCCCACGAAGTCACCGAAATCTTCCAAGACCAAGTCCGCCATTGCGACGAATTTCGCGACCGTTTGGCCCAAGCACGGGCCAAGCCCTCCGATCAAGAACGTGAGGCTGCATTGTTCGGGATTGAGCAGAGTTTGGGCAATCTGAAGGTTGCCCAGGCCACTGTATTAGTGGACTTGATGCTTTCCTACCGGGATGCCAGTGCTTGGGGGAGAATGATCGCACTTTCCGACAATTTCCCAGATTCCTTGAAAGCCAATGTCATGGTACGCCAGCAACGGGCCTTGGCATTGAACCGACGCAATCAGCCTGTTGACCGCAACCAAGCTTTGACCATTATCGAAAGGTTGGTGAAGGAGAAAGGCGGCGACCCGGAAACCTTCGGGATTTTAGGGCGCATACACAAAGACCGCTACAAGGAACTGAAGCAAAAGGGCAGCATCATGGCTGCAGCCGCTTTGGATGATGCGATTGATGCCTATCGCAAGGGTTTCGAGAGCGACCCGCGCGATTATTATCCTGGGGTCAATGCCGTCACTTTGTTAATCCAGAAGGGCGGCGAAGATGCGATGAAGGAAGCGCAGCGTCTTGAGCCATTGGTCAGTTTTGGCGTTGCCCGGCGCGGTGGCGCTTCTTCTAGCGATTACTGGGATTTGGCGACGGTCTTGGAATTGAGTGTGATCGGCGAGGATTGGAAAATGGCTGTCCGGGTGCTGCCTAAAGTAATGGCGAGCGCCAAGGCAGCTTGGATGATCCAAACCACGTTGGATAATCTGCTTTTGGTCAAGGCAGTGCGGGATACAGCGGAATTGAATGGCATCCTCCCTGAACTGCAAGCGCGGTTTGAGGAATTGAACGGATAATTTAGGCGAGCATGAGTATGAATGTCCTGATAAAAATCCCTCCCCCGGTTTACGCGCTGCTGACGCTGGTGCTTTGCAAAGGCTTGGATATGCTGCTGCCAAACCCCGTGGATATTTACGCACCGACTCTAGGCGCGGTGATTGCGTTGCCGGGTTTGGCGCTAGTGTTTTGGGCTTGGTTGCATTTCTTCCTGAACAAGACGACCCCCATCCCGACTGGCGAACCCAGCACCTTGGTCGCCAGCGGGCCTTACCGCTTTACCCGCAATCCCATGTATTTGGGACTCGTGATAATTTTGGCAAGCGTTGCCTTTTTTACCGGCTCGCTGTTTTATTTTCTTAGCCCTGTGGGATTTTTCATGGTTGTCAACCGGCTTTTCATACCCTACGAGGAAGCCAGGTTGGAACGCATATTTGGCATCGAATTTGCCGGGTTCACGCACCATGTCAAAAGATGGCTGTGAATATCGCCAAACTTGGAATTGAAAAATTTCCTTGGCGGGTCGTTATGCTAGAATGCAGGGAGAATAGGTACAATCGGAACCTTGCATCCCGCCTTGTGTGGGCAGGCTTTGGCCTCATTGCCAGCCTGCAAGCCCGATCATAATTTCAACAGCAAGTTAGTGAGGAAAATAAAATCATGAAACTAAACTTAATTGTGGCCAAAATCCTCCAGTTCGCCGTTTCGCTGGTCTTTATCACCCTAGTGCTGGTTTACATCGGCGTGTTGTTGATGCTCCCGCTCGCGGTGCTGTGGTATTCGGTAAAACTAGCCTCACTGTTCATTCCTGCGGTCATTTCGGTGGTTTTTGGCATCGCCGTTTTGGGCTATCTGGGGCTTAAGGTTTCGCGCATGACAGAGCTTTTAAACACCCTGCTGGGCATTGGGGTCGATCTTGTCGAATTCGGCTACAAACAAAAAGAGCGTTTTGACCCCATCATTGAACAGACACGAGCCTGATTAGCCCTATCGTCAAGGCTGCCAAATACAAAACCCCGCCTTGGCGGGGTTTTTCATGAAATGGAGCGGGTGATGGGATTCGAACCCACGACAGCTTGCTTGGGAAGCAAGAACTCTACCACTGAGCTACACCCGCTTGAGTATGAGTTCATTCTACGGATTTTTGCCATTCACCACAATGGGGGGGGGTGAACTATTCACGATAATTTTGTATCGTAGCCTATGCCGGGTGCATATCCGGAATGATCATGACGACTCAATCTTAACTTAAAGAGGAGGACAAAATGGGAGGCATTGGCGGAATTGTTTCCATTGGATTTGCCGTTTGGTTCTATATCACCGCTGAAAAGAAAAAAGCCCCTGCCATCCAGTGGGCCATCGCGGGGTTCATCAGTTATTTTGTGCCTTGGCTGGTTTGGGTCAAGGTGATGGGTCCAAAGAAAATCCCGTTTTCCCCATCGATCGGCATTCTATTCGGGGCCACCTGTGCGTTTTTGGTGTTGACTTTCGTCCTGAAAAGATTCAAAGGCCCTGAGTAGCCAGACGCTAAACATGCAAACGCCGGGGGCAGATGCCCCCGGCGCTTTGTAGCTTGGTCTTAAAATCCTACAACTTGTCTGCGTTTTGGCTCAAATATGAGGCCACGCCGTCAGCACTGGCAGCCATGCCGGGCTTGCCCTTGCTCCAGCCAGCCGGGCAGACCTCACCGTGTTCCTCGAAGAACTGCAAGGCATCGACCATGCGGATCAGTTCGTCCATGTCGCGTCCCAAGGGCAGGTCGTTGACTACCTGATGGCGGACCACGCCTTGGGTGTCGATCAGGAAGGTGCCGCGATAAGCCACCGGGAAGCCTTCCTTTTCAACATCATAGGCTTTTACGATGGCATGGCTGATGTCAGCGACCATCGTGTATTTGACCGGACCAATCCCGCCCTTCTCAACAGGGGTGTTGCGCCAAGCACTGTGGGTGAACTGCGAATCGATGGAAACCGAAAGCACTTCCACGCCACGTTTCTTCAATTCGTCCACGCGGTGGTCCAATGCGACCAATTCGGTTGGACACACAAACGTGAAGTCTAGGGGATAGAACACCAAGGCAACGTATTTGCCTTTGGTTTCTTTGGAAAACTCGTAGTTGTCAACGATGGTTCCATCGCCGAGCACTGCGGGTGCGGTGAAATCCGGGGCCTGTCTACCAACTAAAACACTCATTAAACTCTCCTGTGAATTGTCCGAAAAAAAGGATTACGCCTTGGCTGCTTTTTGGCAACGTTTGGGCTTAGCCCGGAACGGTCCGGTGCCATGCAATTAAGAAAGTGGAATTGTACACCGAATCACTCTGGATTAGACAAGGTTCAGGCAAGGGAAAGCGATGGGTTCTCCATCACATCACGCCAAATTGCCGCACCCGTTCCTTCAGGTGTGGATTGTATGCTGGCGTAGAGCATTCCCTTGGAATCATGAATATCCAGACTGGTGTTACCATCATCCTGTCTCCTATGATTGACCAACCGGATGCTATTAAAGTTCGACTCACGCACTTGCAAATTGAAGCCTTCACCGCGAATGTCCAAGCCATCAGCCGCCAGATCGACAGCCTTGATAAACGTTTGGCGCAGGGCTTGGTATGGGGTGGCAATCAAAATGGTGCAGGGCATCTCCAAATGCACCAACAGACTTAATCTTTCATAAGTTTTTGCAACGCTGAGCAAGCCTTCGCCACTTCGGCGCAGGGTCGTTTGTGCCGATGGCTTTGGTCGGATTAACGTCTGGTTTTCTGCAAATTTTGCCTCTGTTGCCAAAAAAAACGTTTCAAATAAAGAAAAGTAGGGTGCTGCGTGTGCGTGCATGATTACCTCCTTGGGACGGACAAAAAGACTTGTCAGTAAATAAAGCAATATACAGGCCATATTTGCTGATGAGTCTCACGCAAGCTGGGGTTCGCATGTGAACCCATGCTGAGTGGCAAAAAGGCGGCGTTGCATGAACCCCGGCGGGCATCAATGGCATCATTATGCCGGAGGCGCATGAATGAATGATGACAATTCAGGCGAATTTAACACACATGGGTCGTGTCAAATGCCTCACCTAACTCAATCACACCGCAGCCATCATGCATGGCCGCAAATTGTATAGCATCTTAATCGGAAATTGGATCCGGTTCTTTGAAAATAACGCCATTGGAAAACAAGCCGCCGGTTGAATACTCATTGCTGTTGTCGGGATGGGGCGGTTTCAGGACGGACGCGATTGGATGGGAACCATCAAACGATGAGAATAGGAAGTAGGCCGGAATAAGCCCGCTTGCGGGCGTTTCCGGCATTCGGACGATGATAACACCGGAAACGGTCGCAGGGCGACCTTATTCCGGCCTACCTTTTGCGTTAGAAAAATGCCCCATCAATGGGCGAGGACGCCGAAGCAAAGCGTTTGCGAGGCATCCGCCCAGCGAGGAAAGCCTCGCGGCCAGCCTCAATGGCTTTTTTCATGGCCGAAGCCATCAAAACCGGATTTTTCGCTTCGGCAATCGCGGTGTTCATCAGCACGCCGTCACAACCCAATTCCATGGCGATGGCCGCATCCGAAGCCGTACCCACGCCGGCATCCACCAGAATTGGCACCTTGGCATTCTCGATGATCGTGAGGATGTTGTAAGGGTTGCGTATGCCTAGGCCGGAGCCGATGGGGGCTGCCAGCGGCATCACCGCCACACAGCCGATTTCTTCCAGACGTTTGGCGATGATCGGGTCGTCGTTGGTGTAGACCATCACATCAAAGCCGTCGTGAACTAATATTTTCGCCGCCTCCAAGGTGGCTGTCACGTCCGGGAATAGGGTCTTGGGGTCGCCAAGCACCTCCAGCTTCACCAGTTTGTGACCGTTCAACAATTCACGCGCCAATCGGCAGGTGCGCACCGCGTCTTCAACCGTGTAACAAGCGGCGGTATTGGGCAAGATAGTGAAACGGGCAGGCGGCAGCACGTCAAGGAGATTGGGCTGGTCGGGGTTTTGGCCGATGTTGCTGCGGCGGATGGCGACGGTGACGATTTCCGCCCCGCTGGCTTCCGTCGCCAAACGGGTTTCCTCCAAGTCTTTGTATTTCCCCGTTCCAACCAACAGTCGCGAACGGTAAGCCTTGCCGGCAATGACCAATTCATCGCCTTGGCCCCCGCCTATGGCATGGACGATTTCAACTTGGTCGCCGTCATTCAATAAACGCTGCCCGTACTGGCCGTGAGGCACGATTTCCCGGTTCAACTCCACGGCAATGCGTTTGCCGGCAAAGCCGAGCTGTTCAATCAGTGCCGCCAAGTCTAGGGATTCGGCGACCGTGCGCGGTTCGCCATTAATTTTGATTTGCATAAGGTTAACCATTGCGGATTTTTTCCGAGGGAGAATGTTCTTCAATAACGAGTAGCCGCCGCTGTTCCACGGCCCCGGCCAATTCACGCAACAAAAGCCCGCTATCTTCCCAACCGATGCAGGGGTCGGTAATGCTTTGGCCGTAATTCGGTGTTTTGCCCGGTTCCAGTTTTTGTTGGCCTTCGTTGAGATGGCTTTCGATCATCACCCCGATGATGCGCCGGTCGCCTACGGCAATTTGCCCGGCCACGTCACTTCCAACCAAGGTTTGACGGTGAAAATCCTTGGAGCAATTGGCATGGCTAAAGTCGATCATGACATTGCCGGGCAAGCCGGCCTTTTCCAAATTTTGGGCAGCGGCATCCACGCTAATGGCATCGTAGTTGGGTGTTTTGCCTCCGCGCAGAATGATATGGCTGTCTTCATTGCCGGTGGTGGAGAAAATTGCCGAGTTTCCGTCTTTGGTCACCGAAAGGAAATGATGCGGCCTTCTCGCCGCCCCAATGGCATCGATGGCGACCTTGATGCTGCCGTCGGTGGCGTTTTTAAATCCGACTGGGCAAGACAAGCCCGATGCCAGTTCCCGGTGAACTTGGCTTTCCGTCGTGCGTGCGCCGATGGCACCCCAGGCAATCAAGTCAGAGACATATTGCGGTGTGATCAAGTCGAGATATTCGGTCGCCGCCGGCATGCCCATTTCGTTAAGATCGGACAACAGCTTCCTAGCTAGGCGCAAGCCCTTGTTGATGTTGAAGCTTTGATCCATATCCGGGTCGTTGATCAGACCCTTCCAGCCAACGGTGGTGCGCGGTTTTTCAAAATAGACGCGCATCACGATGGCCAGATCAGGTGCGAGTTCGCGCTTGACCGCCAGCAGTTTGCCAGCATATTCCATGGCGGCGATGGGGTCATGGATGGAACACGGGCCGATAACGACCAGTAGCCGGTCATCTTCGCCCGTCAGGATGTTGTGGATTTCTCGCCGGGCTTGCAGGGTGACTAGCGCGGCGGCCTTAGTGATCGGGCATTCCTCATGGGCTATGCGCGGGGGTATGACTTCTTTGATTTGGCGAATGCGCAAATCGTCTGTGTTGTATTCGTTACTCATTGCGTCGGTTTCTATATTATCGCTCATCGTGCATTGGGCCTTAGGATGACCCGTTCGAAGTCGATAAAGCGTAAAAGCGACCATTTTACCGCGTATTGTCAACTTATTGCCATATTTTCGGCCATAAGCCGGCTAGCGCGTTTGCGCCAAGCCCAGTGCGACATGCCGATCCGAGTCGGAAGGCAATGGGGCTTCCGGGTTTTCGATCCAAGCGGCGATGTCGCCCAAGGGCTGGGCGGCCTGTAAATCCCGCAACAACATGTGGTAGCCGTTTGCATAATACGCCACCCTAGTCTGTGGCGGGCCGGGCATTTTCTTCAGCATCTGGCTGACCGGTTCGCGGGGTATTAATTGGTCGTGTTCGCCATACAGCACCAGCGTGGGTATTTTCAACTGTCCGGCGCTGTCCAACGCGGCATCCATCAAGTTGGTCAGGCCATACATCGCATCCACTCTTGTTGCCTTGATGAACAGAGGGTCGCGCCCCAGCTTGCGCAACATGTCGATATTGTCGGAAGCCATGATTTTCAGTCCCGAGCCGGTCAGACGCAGCCATGGCGCGGCATGGGCCATGGTTTCCAGCAATGCACGTTGATACCATGGCATCGTTGAACGGCCCCATACCGCCGGGGCCGACAGAATCAAGCCGTCAACTTCCGGTGGGTTTACGGAGGTCATCGTGACGATGGCAATCGCACCGCCCATGCTTTCGCCCAGCACATATAGGGGGACTCCGGGGTAGCGTAGCCTAAGCAGCGAGGTGATTGTTTTGAGGTCGTCCGCATAAGCGTCCATACCCGCCCACAAACCCCGACCCGGTGCATTGCCGAATCCGCGTTGGTCGTAGGCGTAACAGGCAAACCCTTTCTGGCTCAGATATTCTCCGGGTGCCGTGAAAAAAAAGCTGTAATCGTTGAAGCCATGCAAGGCCACTAGGACTGCCTTGATGGGCATTCCTTGAGGGATCCAAGACCGCACCGGCAATACCGCCCCATCGGCTGCGGTAAAGTGCGACCAGCCCAGATAGGGGGCCTGAACCGCCTGGCCGGGGCGGTTGACCAGCGGAGTACACGCTGTGCCAACCAGTGAGGCAAGGACAATGAATGTTCTGCTGAGGAATTTCATAGGCGTAATCCATCTATTATTTGTGTGAAACGTTCAAGTTATGGATAGGCCAGGCCCGGGACGAGTGATATGATAAGACAATACAACCTGCCTGATGAACGGTGACCCACGATGAATGCTAAAACCATCCCTTTTGAACAATACGCGATGCTGGAAGACGACGAATGCTCAGTGCGCATCGTTGCCGCCAAGGAGAAGTTGGGCGGAAGGTGCGTGATTCTGGGCCATCACTACCAGCGCGACGAAGTGTTCCGCCATGCCGATTTCACCGGCGACTCCCTCAAGCTATCCCGTCTGGCCAGCCAGTCGGAAGCGGAATATATCGTCTTTTGCGGGGTGCATTTCATGGCCGAAGTGGCGGACATTCTGTCCCGCCCGGAACAAATTTCCATCCTGCCCGACCTCGCAGCCGGCTGTTCCATGGCGGACATGGCCAATCTGACCAATGTCGAACGCTGCTGGAAGGAGTTGGCCGAAGTGCTGAACCCGGATGAAACCATCACCCCGGTCACCTACATCAACTCTGCCGCCGATTTAAAAGCCTTTTGTGGGCGGCACGAAGGCATTGTCTGCACCTCAAGCAACGCACGGAAAATCCTTGAATGGGGCTTTGCCCGCAAGGGGAAAGTGCTGTTTTTCCCGGATCAGCATCTGGGCCGGAACACCGGTCACCGGATGGGCATACCGCTGGAAGAGATGGTATTGTGGGATTTCACCAAACCGCTGGGCGGCTTGACCGCCGAGGAAATCCGCCAGGCCAAGATCATCCTCTGGAAAGGCTTTTGCTCGGTACACCAGATGTTCAAACCGGAACATATCGACCGTTTCAAAGAGCAATACCCGGAAACGCTGGTCATCTCCCACCCGGAAGCACCTTTCGAGGTCTGCGAGAAATCCGACTATATCGGCTCCACAGAATCCATTCTTAAAATCGTCCATGAAGCCGAACCCAATACCCGCTGGTTGGTCGCCACCGAGTTGAATCTGGTCAACCGCCTACACGAACAAGTCAAACATCAAGGCAAGAATGTGCATTTCATGTCGCCGACGATTTGCATGTGTTCGACGATGTTCCGCACCGACCCGCAGCATTTGTCGTGGGTGCTGGAAAATCTCGCCGAAGGGCATGTCGTGAATCAGATCAAGGTGAACGACGAGGATGCCCGGTCGGCAAAGTTGACTTTGGATAATATGTTGAGTGTTGCTTGACAGCCAATTGCCTTAGGAAAGCCCTGAATAATTTGTGGGTTCGCCCAACACACCCGAAATCGCCGCTATCATCAACTGGCCGGTCCTCGCGCCTGCGTCAATGCAGCCTATGGCGCGTTCGCCTAGGAATGAGGCACGGCCTTTGGTGGGGAGCATGTCGCGGGTGGATTCGCAGCCTAGCCCGGCGACTCGGTTGAGGGTTGCCAACACTTCATGCAAAGCCTGCGCTTGTCCTGCCGCTTCACGGAGGGCATTGGCGACAGGGATCAGCACGTCGAGCATGGTTTTTTCGCCCACATCGGATCTGCCCCGCTGCTTCATCGCTTCCACACCCTGCCCGAAAGCGTCGGCCATGCTTTGCAAGCTCATGTCTTTGCCTTTCATCGCCTTGCCCATCGCGATAAACAATGTGCCATAGAGCGAGCCGGATGCCCCGCCTACCGTACTCATCACGCTCATGCCCATTTTTTGGAAGGCGGTGGACCAGTCCAGTTCGTCCAGGCTGCCTGCCAATGCATCCAGCGTGGCAAGGCCGCGTTGCAGGTTGGTCACATGGTCGCCGTCGCCGATGGCTTTGTCCAGTTCGGTGACTTCCTCGGCGTTGTCGTTGATCGCGTCGGTTGCGGCGTGGATGAATAATTTGATTTGGCTAGTGCTGACGGTCATTGGAATACTCGCTAGGTTTTTGTTCTTGTTGGCTTGTCTCGTTCACACGCTCCGACCATCCGCCTTGATGAAGCACTTTTTTCAGTGCCCGTTCATGGCAAGGGGGCGGAGGGGGCATTGTCCACTGGATGATTCAATGCCCCTTGGAGATATTGTAATTATCCACCCAGGCATTCACCCGTTTCCGGCTTTCGGCAACCTGCTCGGGAGTCATGGTTTTTTCGATGCTTTCAACACTTTTAAATGCCTTGGCAAGGTGAAACCATTTTGCCGCCTCCACCAGGTTTTTGTCCACTCCTTTGCCATCCTGATAAAGAACTCCAAGATTGTACTGTGCCTCGACATTGCCTTGATCGGCGGCTTTCGAAAACCATTTAGCCGCCTGTTGCGAGTCTTGCTGAACGCCTTGACCGTCGAGATACATGATCGCCAGGTTCACCTGCGCGGCGATCACACCCAACTCCGCGTCTTTGCGATACAGGGCGGCGGCTTTTGGGAAGTTCTCTGCCGAGTAAGCCTCATCGCCTTCGCTCAACTCGGGATGATCGGCGGCGTAGGCCAAACCCAAGCCCGATGCGAGCGCAGTAGCCAATAATAAGTTTGTCGTCTTCATATTTTCCTCGGGAGTATTGCTGCGGCAGGTGGGCCCCAAGCTATTGTCACGGCTAGAAGCCCTTACTGTATATCCGCATCCATTGTTCGTTCACAACTCGATCAAGCAACTGTTTTTGCTTTGGGTTGATCTTGGTACTCGAAGCCACCAGGAGCCCGTCCGTGCAAACCGTGGGCAGGCTTTTCACCACCTTCATGCCCTGTCGCAGCAAAGGGACATCCACGAAGCTGTAGATGGGTTGGCCGTCGGGGAGCTTGGCGGAAATGTTCATTTTGGCAAAACTTACAAAACTGTAGAGTTCCGGTTTGTCAATGGCAAGCTGCATCTCAGGGGTCTGCTCTTTGGGCCGGTGGACGAGCATCAAGGCATCGACACGGTCAGCCCCCTTACTTCCCAGTGCCTTCATGGCCGAGGCGGCATCCGTGTAAACCGCCTCGGTTTTTGCCAGTGCGGGATTCAACTTCGACAAATCCCGATAAGTGACGGCAACCCCGCTCTCAACCCCGGGGATGGCAATGCGCAAGCCTTTGCCCAAGTCAGCATCATTCTTCACCCCGCTATCGGCCCCGGTGATCATAAAAACACATTCCAAGCCGATGGATTCCATGACTGACAGGCTGCTTGCCAGCTCAGGTTTTTGCAGGAGGCGTTCATGCACCGCGTCCGACTGGGCAAGGGTGAGGTTAACCGGGTTTTTCGGGTCTTCCAATCGCTCAAGATTCTGCAACGAACCCACGCTTTCAATGATGTCCACTTTAAGCCCCGCCTCCCCCACGATCTTTTTCAGGCGGTTGGCCAACCCCCAGTAGGCGGAATCTTTTCTTCCCGCGCTGAACACCAGATCCGGGCCGTTGGCAGGGGCCAATTCTTCGGCCATGGCTGGGGGGGCGCTGATACCCACCAAGGCCAGTGCTGTTATGAATTTACGGATGCTTGCTTGCATAATTGCCTTCCCGAATGTGTTGTCATAGTTTACAGATTCCGATGTGACGGCATCCATTGTGTCACGATTTACTCACTGTCCGTCAAGCCTGGAAACAAGAAAGGCCGTCAGGCTTTTATTTAAGATGGCTCCTGCGCCTGCTGGGCATGGGGCTTCTTGTAAGCTTTTTCAGCAGTTCGGCCTTTTTCGCCTCAAACTCCTCGGCGGCAATGACCCCCCTCATCATCAACGCGTGCATCGTTTCCAAAGTGGAGAATAATTGTTCATTGGCGGTAATAAAGTCAAGCATTTCGGCTTTCTTTGCCTCGAACTCTTCCTTGGTAAGGATGCCCTTTTTCATCAAATCGTACAGCTTTTCCAGTTTCATGAACAGTTCACCATCCGATGCAGTAAAGGGGGCCGTTGTGAACTGTCGCTGAAGAGCCGGGGGAACGGCTTCCCTATCTTGCCATCGACCCGCCACTGACTGGGAAGGATGATACACCGGTTGAGATCCAGCCGGGTTTGTCCGGGGCGGGGTCAATTCGATGTTTACGGAGGCGGTCCACGCCTTGCCACCCTCAAGAGACATGAGAATTTTGCCGTTCTCGCCGACAACCCATCCCGTTTTCGCATCAAGGAAATAGACACCCCAAAGGTTGGTTTTGTCCTGGGTTTGGGGCTTCCAAACTTCTCCCCCGTCTTGGGTGGAGAGAACCGTACCCTTTTCCCCGATAGCCCAACCCATTTTGGAGTTGACAAAATAAACCCCGAAAAGATTCGCATCGATTTGGCTCGGTTGGACAAGCCAGTTTTTCCCTCCATCCTGAGTGTGGAGGATCGTCCCATGATCGCCCACCACCCAACCATTCCGAGGATCGGCAAAATGGATGCCCATCAGATTGGCCTTGGTTTTGGAGGACTGCCTACGCCACGCCTTGCCGGCGTTGCGGGTGGCACGGATCGTACCGTGGCTCCCCACCGCCCAACCGGTTTCTGGATCGGGGAAATGGACGGCAAGCAAACACTCCCCCGTCTTGCCAGACTGGGCATTCCAGGTCCATCCGCCATCGCGGGTATTGATTATCGTGCCGTTCCAACCGACAGCCCAGCCGTTTTGTGGATCAGAAAATTGGATGCCCACTAAATGCTCACTCTGCTTGCCGGATTGATTACGCCAAGTCAGGCTGGCATCCCCGGTGGCGGCGATCAAACCTGCATCCCCCACAGCCCATACTTTAGACGCGTCGGCATGGCGCACTCTGGCCAGTTCGTTGGGGACCTCGAATGAAATATGCCAAGTCTCACCGCCGTCGGTCGTGCCGAGGATGCTTCCCTCGCTTGCCACGATCCATCCGTTTTTGGGGTCGGCGAAGCAGACGCTCAAAAGATTTAACTTTGTATTCACCAATACCTTCGCCAATCAGCATGAGTAGCTTTGGTTTTGGCAGCCACCCGGCAAGGCTCGCCGTAGCATGGCGTCTAAGAGGGATTCAACGGTGACGGTGTGCCGAATGACGGCAAAGGCGTGAAAG